>Ga0099825_1001915_pt1 | contig 27153 bp, 15 predicted proteins | sample SiratroredBW_FD_76838 | JGI IMG/M metagenome (GOLD analysis project Ga0099825, IMG submission 76838) | Root nodule microbial communities of legume samples collected from California, USA - Siratro red BW | ecosystem: Host-associated > Plants > Roots > Nodule | place: USA: California | collected...
AGCTTGTGATATTCATTGATTTGAATCTTGATATCCTTGTCCTCTATCATCTCCCAGCGGTAGTACTTTCCGATAACGAATCTTTGTCGGACGACATCTTCGGCAGTGTATTTGAGAATAAGAATCCCAAATTTCCTTTGCTTCCTTGTAGGAGCAATACACATTGAACAAGTCATTAGATAATGCACTGAGCATGGTGTGATGACATACCTTATTTGCGTGAATCCAATCTTCAATTTGTTTCGCAGAAGAACTGGTGTCCGATTTGGACGTCGTAAGTGCATAAGCAACTCCGTACATGTCTAACAGACGCGTTCCTGCCAGCATCAGAAGTTTTGACCCGAGAAAACTTGAATCTTCGAAACATCCGGAAACGGCTTCGCAAATATGGTTGACGTTCCAGAAGCACTGTTTGACATCTCCGACACAATGTTGTTGATAAGTCCTTAAGATTGTTGTAAAGACGGCTGAAAAATTAATAAACTAACTTCTGGAGGCATGATAAAAATCACTGTTCTTAAGAACTTATCCGCGATAAATGCGCCAGGATACAATAGGAACTTCTCAATTAAAAACTAAGAATCTCAAAACTAGCAAGTTTGCTCTTTAGAGCAAAAATACCCAAGATATCTAAAGAAGGAATAGAGAAAGAGAAGAGAGAATATGAAGAAGAGAAAAAGAGAAGTAGAAGAACTCTTAGTGTTGTGTGATTTTCGGAGTAAGGGGGGTCTCTATTTATAGAGGAAGGGTGAAGAGTGAAACGGAGTGGGGAAAACAAATTTGCATGATTTGCGGAAGATACTTCTTCCAACGTACAAAATTGGAGTGCCCAACGTTCAAAACAGCCTACGTTTGCAGTTGCCTGAAGAATCTCCCACGTTGAATGCTTCTAGACGTTCAACTGCCGGAAAAATCTCCACGTATTTCGGGTTAACCTGTTTGGGGTTGTTAGGGTTCACAAAATTCGTTTTCGATATTTAAAACAGATTTCCGATACTCTGTTTTTACAACAAAATGGGGTTGGAACTTGGAATGAAAATAAGGATACAAAAGAAGAAACTCTTCATTTAATTTTAATTGTATTATTGGGTAGTGGTATGGTGACAACACATATAACAAAGTCAAACTTTAATTAGATAGAATAAAATTAGGTTTGTGAAGGAGAATAGTTACGGATTTAACTACCATGATCCGCAAGTCATGAATAAGTTACAAATTTTACAAATTCTTGTAGGTTATACAATCCGCAATTTATTTTTAAAATTAAAATAAGTTGTGGATTGTATAACCCACAATATATTCAAAAATTTAAATGACTTGAGAATTACTTAATCTGTAACTTATTATAAGTTCAAAAATAAATTGCGGATTGAATAATCCGCAATTCATTCAAGTATTTGAATGCATTGCGGGTTACATCCGCAAGAAAAAAAAAACTGTAAAGATAAAGAATATGATTCGATTAAAATATATATTTAGCAAAGTAAATTTGTAATTTCATCATAATATATTGAGGACGGAGGAGGTGCAGGAAGAACCCATGTGTCATAACTAATTTTCGAAGGGCCCCCACCGAATCTTGACTATCTCTTCTCCCGCTAGAACTTAACTAACTCGCACGTGCCACACGTATCTCCTTCTCCCTCTCCAATGGAGCTGCACACCCGATCTTCCGGCACGTGGTTTTGCAGCATCAACCCACATTTTTCCATTTTTCTCATAAAATAACGAGAAGGAATATCCAAATTCTCTCTGACCCAAATGCTCCGACCCAAACCCGTTTTATCAACGCCTTTTTCGTTTTGCTATTTTCATTGCACACTACACTGCATCGCGATCTGTGCAATGCTCACATTGTCAATGACGGTTCTGTTATAACTAATTTCTCGAAGAATACTTTTCGAAGCTTGTCGTTGGGGGCTTTCCCGAAGCTCGATTCGAACCAGGGACCGAAGCTCAGGCATGGAGTCGATCATGGCTAAAGCTCTGGAGTACACTCTCAAGTATTGGCTCAAATCGTTCTCCCGAGACCAGTTCAAGTTGCAGGGTCGCACTGTTCAGCTTTCAAATCTAGGTCAATTCTAAATATTGTTTCCTCTTTTTTTTTGTCAATTTTGAATTAGGGTTTGTGATGATTGGAATTGGTGTCGATTTTTAATTTTGAGTTTTGCGTTCAGATTTGAATGGGGATGCGTTACATTCCAGCCTTGGATTTCCACCCGTGCTTAGTGTCACCACCGCCAAAGTTGGCAAATTGGAGATCATGGTTTGTCGATTGTCACTCTCACTAATTAATTTTGCTCGTTTTGACGTTGGTTCCTCAGAATCACAATGCACAAGTAAAATGAGTCTAGAATTAGGCACTGCTGGTGAATTTGGTAGTTTTGTGAAAGCAAATTTCGTTTCATAAAATTGGCAGCACTTGTAATATGTCCCCAAACATTGCCGATCAGTTAATTTATTCTCTGAATTTGATAACCATCGTCAGTGTGGTTTTTCAAGTAAAATGAGGGATGAAATCGATTAGTGTGAACTAAACTTTGGGGTTAAAATGACTGAGAACTTCCAAAGTTTTAAGGATTAAATTGATGGGTCTTAAACAAGTGGTCTAGGCTTCGATTCTTGGTTGTCAGTTTGAGTATGGAATAAACTATGTTCGGGGAGAACACTCACCTTCTAATTTAAGGTCTTCTTAAGTTAAGTTTAGTCATTACTTCGTCGGATGATTAATCTATACAAATTCAGTGTTTACGAAAAGAAAATGGATGGGTGGTCTTAGGGTTATTATAGACTATAATTACTAGCTGTTTCCAAATTCATTCTTTTTTTGCCATTTGAGGACGAAAATGACTCCTTATTACGATTTAAGAGACTAAAATGACTGATAATTGTAATTTCTGGGATTAACATTCATGTTCGCTCCAAGAAAAATGGGTTGATAAATGTTGTAGCCTGTAGTGATCATTTAAATTAAATAGAATATTCTATTTGTTGGACTCATCAATTGTACGTTTTTCTAATTTTCTACACTTACGAAACATTTTTTTTATAAGTAACAGGGAGTCCTCACTGATAAGTTTTTCCGGCTCTGGAGAATAGATTGGTTCAATTTTCTTTATTTTGCATAAAATTTTTCACCAAATTCAAACCAAGCCAAACCGATAAAAAACAAGTTGGGTGAATTTGATACCTAATTCAATATCTAAGTTCAGACCGTATAGAACCTAAAAAAAAAATTAGGAAAAAAAAATATAGAGGAAAGGAATGGTAAAAAAAATAGAAAAGGATGCTTGGTTGAGTGACAAGATTGATTGGGTTTTAAAATATAAATTCTAAGAAATGAAGGTCCACCCTTGTTGGTTTAGGTCAAATCTGATCAAAGAAGATAACTGAACCAGCTTAATTGGTTTGGTTCGGAGGTTTTGGTTGGTTGGATCAAACCCAACAATGAGTGTCCCGAAATAATACATAGTATATTGGTAATTTCTTTTACTTTGTTTATTTGTGGTGCGCATTCATTTTTCATTATTAATCATTCTGGTATGTGGCTTTGATTCCAATATTTCTTTTGAAAAATCCTGAAAATAAAAATTAAAATAAAAACAAGTTTTTATGACTGTAATTAGTGAAAGCATTTTGGCTGAAAATGAAAACAGAAAAAAAAAATCAAATGCACATTTTCATTATCTTATATATATATATATATATATATATATATACATACATATGTATGTATGTATGTGTGTGTATACACATACATACATGCATGCATGCTGATTCAGATGAATTTGTATGGTTTCTTAACAAGTCCAGTGTGTGTCGCTTTATAGTTGCCCTCTGTGAGCAATGTACAGACAGAGCCGATCATCGTGCAAATTGATAGGCTAAATTTGGTTCTCGAAGAGAATTCTGATTTTCAGCCATCTGAAAATCCAACCAGGTAGTGAAATTAGTGTCTTGCCAATTATTTTGTGCGGAGTCTTGTTGTAGAGTGATGTCTTCGCTGTTACTTGTTTTAAGTTATTTTTTTTTCCTTGCTTCTTACTTTGTTGTTTACAGTTGCACCACGTCAAGTTCCTCCTCAAAGGGTAGCGGCTATGGTTTTGCTGATAAGGTTTAATTATTTCATCTCTAAGTGCAAATTATTTGCATGAGCGAGTAACATCCATGTGCTATTAATCATGCAATAGTTGTAAACTTCTCAACGGATTGAGAGGATGAGAAAAACAATAACACTTTCACTCAATTGGGGGTAATTTGATTTATTCACTTCATGCCTTCAGGGGACTTGTCAGTTTTTCCCCTTTTTCTTTCGTTGAAGTTGTTGCCAATTTCCTGGAGAATTGTCAGTAACATGAAAAATAAGAGTAAAATACAATTATGTCCCTGAAAGTGGAAATCTGCATTGATTGGTCTCTAAAAGTTTTCATGGATACAATTGTCCCTCCATTTCTTAACTTCATGACCAAGAATTCCTTTCAACATGAACATAATCAAATTGGGGATTAAGTTAACGATATCAAGGACGAATTAGTCATGAAGTTGATAAATTACGGCACTAAGTTGACAGAAAAGGACTAATTAATTCGTCCTGAAAGTGATAGATACAGGGATTAATTTCTATGCACGCAAACTTTAAGAGACTAAATCAACATATAGGCTTCTCCTTTAATCATGAAATTTTATATTGACTCTAAATATGAAGATGTGGCCAGAGATAATTTCTTCATAATAGGGAGATATTATTTATTTGACTATGTACAGATAAGATTAGGTTAAGGGTTGGTAGTTTCTTGCAAATGCCATTCACTTGTCGATTGATATAAATATTAGGTTTTAATGTTGTAATTTCTATTCACCATGGGCAATCACCAGATTGCTGATGGAATGACTGTACAGATTCATACGGTAAATCTATTACTTGAAACTCGTGGAAGTGCTTGTTGCCAAGGAGGAGCAACTTGGTAAGTTATTTTTGTAGGTGTTCTGAATTAGGTAACATCTTCAGTTTATTTATGCTCTACATTCACTGTCAATTATTATTGTGGATTTCCATAAATTGAAAATTGATATTACTATATTAGCATATGTAGTGGATCATTCTATAGGGTAACATATAGCTCAATCCCGATGTACTATATCCGTTTGACTCAGAGCCTTCTGTATATTTCACCAAAAATCTATTTATAAGCATGCCTGTTCCCTGTCTTTGGTCGCAGGACACCACCTATGGCATCTATCACCATGCACAACTTTTTACTGTATACCACAAATGAAAGCTGGGAGGTAACTTTGATGATACTCATTCTTGCAATAAAAGTCAGGGCACTCGAATATGGAATTTATTTATTTTTTTATTTTGTTATCAGGTTGTAAATCTTAAAGAGGCACGAGAATTCTCCAGTAATAAGAAGTATATATACGTCTTCAAAGTACTATTTCATTTTTATTTAAGAATTATGTATACCATTTCATTTTTTTAGTGTGTGCTTGTAACCTTTAGTAAGTTGGTTTGATCCTTTTTCCATGAAAGTTCACTTCTATTTTGAAAAAAGTTCACTTTTAAGAATTTTAGTGCGTTTGTTCAAGCTTTTGATACGAAAACACAATCTAAAGAACGAAAATTAAATTCCTGATTATTATGACAAGCTTCTTTGAGTAGCTTTTAGAAAATTTCTCTAACTATATTCTACCTTGATAAAAAATATTTGTTTTTTACAATTTTAACGAATGAAAGATTAGCTGCTCAGCTTTTCATCAAAATCTGTGAAATATTAATCATATTTTTATACATCCTTAAAATCATTTTTTTCAAAAGCTTAAACTAAACAAAACCTTATTGGGAAGATTGACTTGTCTTTGTATTGCTCTTATATATTACATCTCTCATTTCACCAGAAGATTTTCATTTATAATTTCATCAGAATGTGTTTCTGCTACATTTCTCCATATCAAGGATGTTAAGTTGCTTATATTTTTATTATCACCTATTAATTCTTATTTCACCCTCCCTCTCTTCAGAAACTAGAATGGGAATCTATGTCTTTTGATCTTTTGCCTCATCCTGACATGTTCACGGATGCTACTTTAGGCCGCTCTCAAGAGGGAGCAAACCTAAGAGACGAGGATGGTGCAAAGCGAGTATTGTTTGGAGGCGAGCGTTTTATGGAAGGAATATCAGGAGAAGCATTTGTAAGGAATATTGTTGCTCCAATCAGTTTTAATGAATATTCTTTTATCTTCTAAATTTTCATCTGTTGTTGTGAATGATGAAATACAGCTTGAACTTTATATTACTAGATCACGATTCAGAGAACTGAATTGAACAGTCCATTTGGACTTGAGGTTCAGTTACATGTCACTGAAGCTGTTTGCCCTGCATTAAGTGAACCAGGTAACTAAAGGAAAATTTGTTAGGTCTGTACTATCCATACTTAGTTGATATAAAAAAGCAAAGACCCATGACTTGAAGTTTGTAAAACTTATATCAACAGGACTGCGTGCATTTCTTCGCTTTACAACAGGATTATATGTCTGTCTAAATAGGGGAAATGTAGATTTCAAGGCTCAGAAGGTTTCATATTGCCTGAACTACTTCACGCTTTGAGCAAACTATTTTTCAACTGAATTTTATTGATAAAATAGTAATATCATTGCGTGTTTCTGAATCAATAATGACAGCGATCAACTGAAGCTGCTAAGCATTCTATTGTCTCAATTGTTGTGGACCATATATTTCTTTGCATTAAAGACTCTGGTATGTCTTTAACCTTAACTACTGTTATGTTAACTTGTATCTCCTGTAATCATTTTTAAATATTTTATAGCTATTATTTTTGTATGCAAACATAGTGTGAAAATAATCCTATAGTTGGCATTAACTTGCAGAGTTCCAACTTGAGCTTTTAATGCAATCCCTGCATTTTTCTCGGGTAATTTATTTGATAATGTTTATTGTGCATTTCATTCTCTATGTATTTCTTCTTCTTCTTGGGCATTTCCTCATGTTGAATATTTTGATATTAGGTTGTCAGGCATATGTTAAAAATACAAAGAAATGGCTCATTTATATCCAGAACTAGACCATACAATGATGTAATGCTGCTAGTGCATGCTCAAGCTTTCTAATTAAAAGGATTCCTATTCTGGGCCCTAATTAAACTTGGAAACAATAAAATTACAAAGTATTAGAATCTTGTATTTATGTTAGAATTCTATAAAAATAGTAACTAATGATATTAGGATTAATTTGATCAATTCTTCTTAGAAAGTCGACTTTAAGTCTTTACTCAATCTCATAAAATTAGCTTATAAGTTGAGATTTGCACCCACTTATATAATATAATTTGACCCTTTTTTTAGTCGATGTGAGATTTTCAACATAACCCTTTGCATCAATTGGACGAGCGTGGAACTAAACATTTGTGGGTGGTTTGGTAGCGGACTAATAGTAGGTGACATGATAGACCCAACAATTCTTTCCTATTATAGACTTTGATACCAATTTGTTATACACAAGGGGGAACCACAAACGAAGAGATATTCAACAAAATAGGTCATGAGTCAATCATATAAAAGAACTTGACTCAACTTTATACGCAAAACCTTAACGTAATTAGTTTGTGGGTGTTTCTCTATATTGTTCATCTTACCCATTTCTATTATAAGACTCCAAGTCCAACTTAACTGTAACAATCTATTTGGATTATTAGCCTAAGAAAGAGTAATTGAATATTTTGTAATTATGTTTTATCTCCTATAAATTGAATAGCTCCATTGTGGTCTAAACACATGGAATTGATTATATGCCTCCTTGGTTTCTTTGGCTTCAACATGGTATCTTACCTTTCAGTTTCTATGTATTTTTTCTTTCTTTGTGGTGTTTCATTGTTCACGATTGCCACTAGGTGGAAAGCTTTTTCTGCTAGTGACCACCACTACTAGCATTAGCTTTCCATATGACAACTAACTCTGACAATCACTCCTCCATTGGACAGCTCACGCACCCCATGGGCCCAAACCCCTCTCAACATATTTCACTCTTTGTCGCCATCTCCACCACATGTGGTGGTGCATACAACAAGCTTTCCAGCAAATCTTTGTAACCAAACTTACCCTATTGTGATACTTCTAAATGTTTGGTCCTTCCGTTCTAACATTGTTTAACTTATATCTTTTATTTGGTTGGATATTTGATTGACTATTATTTGTTTGGCTGGCTATTCTCCATTTGACTAATTATTCTTGGTTGTTATTCATATTGTTTGATTGTTTCTCTCTCTTTAAGATTGATCCATAACAATTTTGAAACCTGATGTGTCTATTTTCACCAAGTTTGTCATTGCTCTACTATCTATAGATAAGTTGGAATTGGAGAATTTTTAAACCTTTTTCATGTTGTTAGCATGGCTCACCTATAGAGTACTCTCAATGCCAGGATCAAGTTTTAGAATCTCTTTCTACCCTAACTATAAATACTTTTTTGTCCTCTTTGCCTTGCTTTCTTACTAAAGCAAGCACGTACTTGGCACTTAGTCCAACCCACATGTCATTTACCACTGTTGACTCTTCAACCTAGATCTCACACTGAGGTAATTGTAGTTGTTCTTGCAAAGGTAATGGTTATTGTAGGTCATGGTTCAAGTTCGACCGTTATCACAAAATTGGTTACAACGTTGATTCTTGTTATGGGTGCATGGTGAACTCCCTAAAGTTGCTAATGGGGTAAACTCTCCTCCTACTTATTCTCCTACATAGTTTACTCTTGCATAACCTTCTTTTACTCACAAAATAACATTGACAATCTAATGATTTCCTTCAATGGTATGGGGACCATCAAGCCTCTAGTTATATTGCTTTTGTTGTGCACATTGTAAATTCTTTTGTTGGAATCTATTACTCTTTAGGTTCTCGCATCCTTGATTTTGGGGTCAATTGTCATATGTCTAGTAATGAATCCTTTTTTTCTACTCATTCTGCTTTTGTTTATTTATCTTTTGTCATCTTGGAAAATGGTTCTCAAACATTGTCTCAAGGTGTTTGTACCATCTGCTTCCCTCTTGTGTTTAGAGCCTAATCCAAATTCATACCTTCCGAGTGGACTCACTATTCATTGTTGTCATTTTTTTTTTCCAAAAATTAGATCTAACATTTATTTTGGCTGTCCTTGTCATTGTTTTTTTCATATTTTACATTTTCCTCCTCCTCACTATCACCCCCAAGACAAACATTGCACCACCTATCACACATCTAACAAAGTAGGGACGAGCCTGACACGTCTTTTGTTCGTCGCGTGACATCTTGCTGTGTTGTTTTTCATGTGACATTGTTGTTGTAGCGTGATGTGGTTCGAATCATTCATGTGTTGCTGCTACGTGGCGGTACATCGTATTTTGTGGTGGTGATTTCCATTGTTGTGGTTGTACTCTGTCATCCGGTAGGTAAGATAGTTTACTCCTGCATAACCTTCTTTTACTCACAAAATAATATTGACAATCTAATGATCTCCTTCGATGGTATGGGGACCATCAAGCCTCTAGTTATATTACTTTTGTTGTGCACACTGTAAATTCTTTTGTTGGAATCTATTACTCTTTAGGTTCTCGCATCCTTGGTTTTTGGGTCACTCATTATATGTCTAGTAATGAATCCTTTTTTTCTACTCATTCTACTTTCGGTTATTTATATTTTTTCATCCAAACATTTGTCTCAAGGTGTTTGTACCATCTGCTTCCCCCTCGTGTTTAGAGCCTAATCCAAATTTGTACCTTCCGAGTGGACTCACTATTCATTGTTGTCATTTTTTATTTTTCCAAAAATTAGATCTAACATTTATTTTGGCTGCCCTTGTCGTTTCATTTTCTTTTCATATTTTACATTTTTCCTCCTTCTCACTATCACCCCCAAGACAAACATTGCACCAGCTATCACACATCTAACAAAGTAGGGACGAGCCTCACACGTCTTTTATTCGTTGCATGACATTGTTGTGTTGTTTTTCATGTGACATTGTTGTTGTAGCATGATGTGGTTCCAATCATTCACTATGTTGCAGCTATGTGGTAGTGCATCGTATTTTGTGGTGGTGATTTCCATTGTTGTGGTTGTACTCTGTCATCGGGTAGGTAAGATGAATTTTTTTTATTATGGCAAACTTCGAGCATGAAGGGGATTAAATCAGAATTTTTTAATTTTATTTTTTAATTATAGAAAATTCTATTTTCTAAAATCATGTTTTGTTTAGGTATATATGGGAATGGATCAAATTCAATTGAGGGCAATCCAGGTGCAGCCTTGTGTATTAAAATTACTAATAAAAATGCTCTAAGAAATATGTTAGATGTTGGATGGAAGCAAAGGATAGATATTAATAGCAATTGTGTACATTCAAGGTTGTTCTGGACGACAAGGTTAATTAACTTAAGGCTTGTCTTATTACGAAAAGCTATACATAAATCTGAGTTGGATTATGGGGATGTACTTTTTTGTTAGTTGTCAAAATGTGTTCTTTGCAACTATTCTTGTCCATTACAGTCATTTGTTATTGGTGATGTTTTCCTTCCTTGGAAGTTGTGGGATCTATCAACTCAAGAAGACTTTGATTGAAACAAACTCCATAAAAGGAACTTTGTGTTGGCACATCTAGCTCTAGAAGGGCTAAAGGGGTTGAATAGAGCCCTCTGACTCTTCTTGCACTAAATTGAACAAGACCATCTAGTGAACAAGCAACCACAAACAACACAACATAGGTTTATATACATCTGGTTCGCTCTCAATAAAAAGCTTCATAGGTACCACTAACAAAGTAAATTTGAGCATAACAAATACACAAACTACTCTTGGTTATATTGTCTTAATATCCTCCTAAGACTAAGACCTCACACAAAGCCAAAAGAATCAACTCTCAAGAGAGATCATTGTAAGCTTACTGGAAAACTTCACTGCATTAATGATTAAAAGGATTTCTCAATTCCACAAAGAACACTAAACAAAAGAATACTAGAAGGTTGTAAGCACTTGTATTCCTCATGAAAGCTTGTGTGTTATTCATTTTCATATTGATGTCTTTATATAGAACTTTGAAGGTGATTGTTGCATCAACAAAAAAGGTGAAGATCTGATAGCATTGTCAGCTACTAAAATCAGTGCAATCCTTAAAAATTTATTTTCTAGAAGCTTGATATGGAAAGACATGATCTTAATGAGCTTATGATTTCTCTTGAAAGGGAACAATTCAAACATATAATAGATATATAAATGATCATGTTTAAATGTTAGTTAATAGCACATAACTTTACAAATTGTTTCTTCTTTGGGTTTCTAATATAAACATTGAGAAGATATATACTTTCTATATTTTTTAAATCAACGTATATGAGAATTTGTCATTTTCTAAAGATAGTTTCAACTTAATCTATAAAAGTAGTTTATGATTACGACTTTGATTATGTTTTTAATTTGAAACAGGATAGATATTATGTGTCAGATGATTTGAGACTCCATCTGAGATTGCTTGGTATATTGAACACTGAAGGCATCGTTTGATGCGTTTTTAAGGTCAGACACATTAAAGGCTTTGTCTGATGCACTTTGTTTGACGAATTGTGTTTGTAGCTAACACAAAACACACATTAATAGGTTGACAATATTAAAGCACGCATACAAGATTGTCTAGCTTTTGTTATCATGCAAACTCCTTTGAAGAGCCTTTGCTTAAGATAGACTGTCTAGGTGGGTTAAGACTGTCTAGGGTCTTAACACTTTGAAGCATGCAACAATCCATAAAGGAAGAATAAAATAAGTTGCAAATTAAAAAACACAAATGGATTTTTTGAAGCGATGGAAAGAACACACTACCTTAGTTAGAAAACCAAGGATAAGTGTCTTGAATATTTACTACTTGAAGAAGCTCTCCAATACAAGAATCCTTTAAAATAATATCATACTTTCAAGAGACTTTGAACTCTCACAAATCAATTTGTATTCATTAACCAACTGTACTTTTTGCAAGAGAAGTCATTTATTTATAGTGGAGGAATTCAACCACTTATACTACAAAATGGGTAAGAAGCAATGTGAATATAGGAGTAATATTTACACTAGTGTAAACATATGACTAATGATTACGCTAGTGTGAACACAAAGCTAGGGAACCCATGTACTTTTTTGACGTCTCATGTGATGATGTTAACTTATGAAGGAGATTACAATCTTTACGTAAGCCTTGAAAATGACATGTTAAAGGAATTTACAAGCTTTATATGTCTTGAAAATGAGTTGTAGACGAAGTTACATTCTTATGTCTTGAAAATGACCGTTGGAGGAACTTACAACCTTTTACATGTGACCTTTCATGCTTTGACCGTCCCATAGTCTTGAATTCTAGGAGGTTCTAAGACATTCTTGTAGTTAGGATATTATAAAATCTCCTAAAATTTGCAAGTTAATGTGCCTTTTTAATCTCTTATTCCAGTCTTTTTAGACTTTCTCTTATAAATCTCTCTTAAAATTTATTCTTTATTTCTTCCTCTTATTTTTCTTTAGCTATTTTTCGTGTGGAAACTTTTTGTAAAGCTTTACCCTCTTCAAAGTCTTTTCTCCCTCCTTGCTTTGCTTCTCTTTCTTCTATGGTCACATCAATTGGACATAAACAATGTCTTTTACATGATGATTTACATGAGAAAGTCCACATGGTGAATCCTATGTGCTTTGTTGTTAAAAGGAAGTATTTTGGTCTTGTATGTCTACTGTGAAAATCTTAATATGGTCTTAAGCAATCACCTAGCACATGATTTAGTAGATCTAGTATTGTTATTCAACAATGGATATAACATGGAGTGGGGCTAACTACTCTGTTTTCTATTATCACTCGTTGGTTACATCCATTTAGTAGTTTATGTTAATGACATTGTCATCACAGGTAGTGATTATCTCGGTGTTCTGCAACTGAAGCGATATCTTTTCAAGCATTTTAAAACCAAAGATCTTAGAAAAATAAAATATTTCTTGATAATAAAGGTAGCATAGTCAAAAAGTGGGATCATCATATCCTAAAGGAAGTATGTAATGGATATTTTGGAAGAAACGAAAACATTAAATTCTAAGATAATCGACACCTCATTGGATTCTAATGTCAAATTTCTACCAAATCATGGGGAGCCTCTTTTAAATTTTGAAAGGTATGAATAAATGATAGGGAAATTGAACTACCTTAGTGTTACTTGTTAAAATACCTTGTTCGTAGTAAATGTATTGACTCATATTGTTTGATACATCAAAGAAGCTCTTGGAAAGGGTCTTTTAGATGAAGACAAAGGGCACACTCGACTCATGGACTATTTTGAAGCAAATTGGACTAGGTCTCGTATTAATAAAAGGTCCACCTTCGCTTTTTACATATTGTGAGAGATAACCTTGTCTCATGAAAAAACAATAAGGAAAATGTTATAACTAGGTCTAGTTTGCAAGCATAGTATTAAGTTGTGGTTGTAGCTCTTCATTAGCTTATATGACTCAAATAGTTGTTTTAGGAAATAAAATTTAGAGAGGTTATATCATTTATATGTGATAATTAGGTTACTATGCATATTTTGTGAAAGGATGAAGCATTTTGCAGTTGATTCTTACGTTGTCATAGAAAAGTCGATGTATAAGGAAATATCTACTAACTTTGTCAATTCCTATTATCAATTAGAAAATATATCCACTAAGCTGTCATGTTAACTACACATGTAACATCTTTGGTGCATTTGACCTATATGCTTCAACTTGGGGTAAGTGTTTAGAGTCTTGTAAATATGTTAGAAATCTATAAATATAGTAACTTGTAATATTTTAGATTGATTTTATATATACATTAGAGATCACATTGACTAAAAATGTGACCAAATCGTAGTATATAAATAGGTTCAAACCTTACCTCGCAAACTTGTTTTGAGGTTGAGTTAGGCAAAAACTCACTTTCTAATGTTATACCAAAGTCTATCCTAATAAAGTTTGTTAGGTCTATCATGTCAACTGCTATCGAACCTTTATTGGATTACCTTACGAGTAAGTTTTATAAAGTTGAGTTAAGTTTAAACTTATTTTGTAAGACAATATTAGAGCTTATCCTATTAAAGTTTGTTTGGTCTATTATGTCACACACCATCAGAATACCTATAAGTATATAGTCTCATGCTTGAGATGTTTAGTTCTTGACACGAGGTGGTGTGTTAGATATCTCACATTTACTAGTAATATGAACAAATTGTATTAGGCTTATAACTCATTTTCTAATATTTTATATTCATGTGGTACTAGTGATATTCAATTTAAAGGATTTGTGGTAAAGAGAAGAAATTTTCATTCCAGAAAAGCATGATAGTAAACAGAAACCATGGTCAAGATATCTTCAACCTTGAATGCAAGAAACTTAAATCTGGATTACTTGTTTAATGAAAAAAACACGGAACTAATAAGTTAGTATATTCAAAGAAAACCATTCTCAATCGAAAACAAAATTCTAAAATTATTTCAAAGAAGAAAACAACTTGAAGAGAACATTGTCTAACATAGTTTCAAATTTACTATTATTGATTTCTAGAATTAAATTAACTTCTAAATGTAAAATTACATAAACAAAATCATAAAAGAATGTAAAATGAAATTGGTAGAAAAGAAATGGCAAGAAAAGACAGAGAAAAAAAAAAAAAAACTCCAAAGGTTAAAACTAAAAATTGAATAAGCTGAAAAAATAGAGAACTAACTAACTGTCATCTACTTCTACTCCTATGTAAGTGTATGTCTAAATTTGCATAAGTGTAAAATCATGGTGTCTAAATTGTGTATTAAGTTCCCTATTTATAGTATTTTGAAACAACAAAAGGATTAGCCTAAATTAAAACAAAAATTGGGCCCAAGAAAATCTATCTAGACTCTCTTCTAGTTGCTAGACCATCTAATGCTTTCTCTGTATAGCACCTGAGTCATTTTGTTCTTTTAAGTTCAAAACGTCGAATCTTCATGATCCAAATGTCTTCATTGAAGCTTTGTAAGCCAAGAACAAAGATCATCTAAGAAAGATCTCTACAAAATCATAATCAACTCAATAATTAGACGATCTATGTGAAATTTCAACTGAATACATAAAATCTATCTAAAACTACAATACTAATACAGTTTATAGTAAAATACCTAGTCTTTACTAAAAACAAAGAATTAGGATAAAAAAAACACTTAAGAGATGTAATTAGCTTGTAAAATATGAACAAATCAGGAATTATCAATTATCAACCAATTATTCATAAGAAAATACCAACAGAAAGAGAGCTCGTTTTAGTACTTATGTCCTTTGATGATTTATGCTATCGGTTTGCATATTTTGCAAATGTTGATTTGAAATGCCAAAGGCCATTTACAAATATGCACTTCTTGTTTTGTTCACAGTCCCTTTGTCTTGCCATGCAATGATGTCTAGGTTTTGTTGGTTTGTCTTGCCATGCAATGATGTCTAGGTTTTGTTGGGAAAGAATCATTGTTTAATTGATAACTTTGCAGGCCAGTCTCTCTGAAGGAGATAATGATAGTAACTTGACCAGAATTATAGTTGGAGGACTATTTTTAAGGTTTGTCTTTGTGCTCTACATGTATAACTACTTCTTAAAGGGTTAAGTGGTTTGTTTGTGTTCATGTTTGTTAGTTTGAATTCAAATGTTTGTCTCATTTATGTCTTTCCCGTTCAATATTGTTGAAGATTTTACTTTGACTAAATTATAGTGTATAAGTGGATGCCTCAATCAATTTTGAGGTTGAGTTAAGGTTAAATTCCATTTTTAATATGGTATCAGGATCTATCATAGTGAGCGTTGTTGTGTCTATCATGTCACCTATTATTAGGTCACTAGTAGATCACTATCAGACCACTGATAAATATATATTTTGATATTCGTGATGTCTAATTCTTGATGCGGGATGTGTTGGAGATCCCACATATATGGATAAAAATGGGTAAAAACGTTATCTTATAAATCGATTTTGTAATGTTAAATTAAATTTAATACAATAAAGAATGAGAAAAAATAAAGCATGTAATATTTTGAAAGAATTGATATATAACCTATTCAATTGTTATTTATAGTTGTAATGAGAATCTTTTATTCTTAGTTTCTAGTAGTTATTTTTCGTTAAAAATTCGATATTGCCTTCCTCAATCTATGGGTACAAATTATAATATATATATATATATATATATATATATATATGAATATATGTAAATATATGTATATATATATATGAATATATGTATATATATGTATATATGTATATATTTATTGAAAAGCTACAATTAATGTTAACTGATTTTAAATTTTAAGTTGAAACCTTAGATGAGTTTATTACCCAACTCTAACAATTACAAGGCCGATTGTTGCGTATCAATAGAGTTGCCGCACACTATTATGCACCACCACTAGTATTGATGCTCGTAGTCAATAGGCCTTTCTTGGCAAAGGCAACTCTATGTTGCTACATACAAGGTTGTGCGACCTCCTAAGCCTAAACGTGCCATTTGGCTCTTATTTGAGTGAATTTGAATTTTTTGGTTTCTTTACAAGATGTTTTCTCTTTGTTCCATCTTTGTTTTGTAATTCTTTTCAGTATCTGAGCCTATAAGAAAATCCTTGATTGTTTGAGAACAATGATTGAATCGATGACTGTCATTTGGATCATATACCATGTCCATGAAGAGTACACTCAATATTATTGACCTTACATTTCAAGATGTTTGGATTCTTTTCAACATGACTTGATAAGAACTCAATGTAATTGAAAATGGTGATACTGACTTATCTATTGTATTAAAAAATGTTTTATATGTTCCACAATTGACCAATAGTCTTATCTCTATACAAAATCTTATAAAAGATTTGAATTATTCACTTTTTTTTATCTTATTGTGTATTTTAGCACCTTACTAAAAGGAAGATGATTTTAATTGCTAAGGAGCAAAGTGAGTTGTATCTGTTGGAATCTAAGGACCAAAACAAAATAAAGATCATAAGCTAACGAATAACATAAAAAAAAAAACATGGGCAAGTTCCCAAATATGGCTTCATGATAAAAGACTTAAACATCCATCATTCAACCTTATCAAATTTATTACTTCATTTGTTTAATAAAGAGTTTATTGAGTCTCCCAAATGTGATATTTTTGGCAAAGCATTGCTAAGCATCCTATATTATTTGTGGTAAAAAGGGTAATTTTCCATTTCACTTAACTCATATAGATAATTAGAGACCTATTTTAGAATCTATTTTAGGAGCAAATTGGTTTGTTACTTTTATTGATGATTGTACCCATGTCACATGCACATACATTATGAAAAGTAAATACGAGATCTTTTAAATATTTGTTAATTTTTTTTCGTCTTATACAAAATCGATTTGGAGAAAACATCACAAGTATTAAGTCATGAATTTTCCAAAATTGTCCAATTATGGTATTATTCATGAATTGACATGTGTAACATTCCACAACAAAATGTGTTAGAAAAGGGAAGAATCTTCATGTTTTTCTAAATGTAGCTAGACCTTTCCTTTTTCTATATGTTTGTGAAGGTACATGAAGGCTATAAAAGGAAGGCCAAATAAAGAACAAGACTTTTTTTTTTTGTGACAACACTTGACCGTCTAGTGGGGTCATCTAATCATTACAAATAACGCATAAGATTTATATTGGTTCATCCTAAACACTTGAGTTACATTCATTTTTACTTGAAGAAACTCTTAAAAGGTTCTACTAGTAAACTAATCATGAAACGAGTATACAAGTCACTCCTAGCTATCCTGTCTTAATCTTAAGAATTCCATGTATTCTTAATTGTCACTTCTAGTTACAAATAACAATGAACAAGGTGAAACTAAGGAATAACTGTCCTAAAGAGGATATATAATGACGACTTCAATTAGGCTTCTCTATCAAAAGCTAGAATCGCACACACTGAAAATACACCCCAATACAGAAAAAGAGATAATCTTCTTTATTACTTTTCTAAGCAAATGTACATCACAATAGGTTACAAAAGAAAATGCTTCCCTTCCACAGGAGAAGATCTTGTCCAAACAATCAATAGTCCGAAAAATGCCTTCCGAAAACATGGTTGGTCCATATTCAATTTTTGTCCCTTACAACTAGAACAATTCCTTCTAAAATAAACTGAGAAAAATGGGGTCTTTATCACTAATGATAGAACTGGAATCCCATGTAGCTTGACCACTTCCTTCACGAAAAACTTCAACCATATATGGATGTTTCAAAGGTATAAAATGTTCGTATTTGCTCAATCTGTCAATAACCACCAGTATAGCATCATACTTATTGGACTTCGGTAATTTCACAAAATCCATGTTGATTTCTCCCCAAACAATCATTGGAATGGGTAAAGGTTGAAGTAGCCCTTAAGAGGTACAAGCTTGATATTTATGTTGTTGACAAATGGCACATTCGGTCATGAAATCGTCAATGTCGTTCTTCATGCCCATCTAATAAAAATATTGGGCACTTCTCTTATATGAAATACTCTAGAATTTCCTTTAATGGACTTTGGTGTGAAATTCTCATATCATCTGTGGAATCCAACTAGAAGTGGATGATAACACTAATCTTTCCATGTAATGTAATTTGTCATTCTCTAAAGTATAGTTCCCATGTGAGTCTGGATTGGATTTCAAATCCTCAGTAATCTTTTGTAATGTCCCATCCTTTTGGATTTCCTCCTCCATTTTATTAAAATTTGGCCAATATGGTTTTGAAATCATGCTTAAGTCTACTTTATCCCTCACCTCCTCCTCCAATTTATGAGACTGCGCGTCAGCTACTTCGTTTGAAGCTCCTGTCTCATACATAATTTTGAAAAAATATCCCGTGAGCTTTGCCAACTAGTTTTGTTGATTCCTGGTGGTAGTTCTTTTCTCCAACAAAAGGCTCTTTCGTTGTAAAAACGGTGAATTTTCTTCCCAATAGATATTGTCTTCAATGTTGGATGAATAATACCAAGGCCATTAATTCCTTCTCGTAGACTGACTTCGTCAAAGACGCATCAGCTAACGCCTTACCGAAGAAAGCTATGGGTCTTTTATTTTGAGAAAGCAGGGCGCCAACTCCTCTTCCTGACCCATCATACTCAATATGCAAGGGTTGAGTGAAGATAGGAAACCCCAGTACCGATGCTATAGTCATCTCCCTTTGTAGCTTCTGCAATGCCCTAAAGCTTTCCTTAGTCCATTCAAAACTCCCTTTCTTTAGCAATTGGGTGAGAGGTCACACAATACTTCCATTCTTAAAAAAAGTGGACTTCAAGTATAACTCAACCTTATAAAACCGGCTTGTAAGTTGAGGTTTACACCCACTTATAGACTATTGAAATGCCTTATCTCTAGTCAATATGGGATCTGCAACACACCCCCTCACGCCAAGATTCCCAAACTCGAGCGTGGAACTATATATTTAAGGGAGGCCAAATAACTACCCGATAACACGTAGCTTGATAGTTCCAACAACTTTACTAGGATAGCTTCTAATATCATCTTAAGAAGTGGATCTCCAACATCCATAATTAGAAATAAATCTTCTGTATTACCTTGTAAGTCCCAAAAATCCCCTTAATGCTTGTATATTCTTGGGTATTGACTATTGGGTTATTGCTTGGATCTTCCGAGAGTCAATTTGCACCCTAGTCTTGGATATGATATGGCCCAAATAGTGCACCTCCTTTCTTCCAAAATGACATTTTTTTCTGTTTACGTTAAATTGATGTTGGTGCAAAGTTGTTAACACTTGTTTGAGTTGTATCAAATGTTCCTCCCATGTCTCGCTATACACTAGAATATCATCGAAGAATACTAACACGAATCTCCTCAAATATGGACGTAATACCCTGTAAATTACACATTGAAATGTGGCAGGAGCGTTGGTTAAGTCAAATGTCATTTCCAATGATTCATAGTGAGCCAGACGTGTGCAGAACGCTGCAATCTGGATGTCATCTTCATGCATCCAAATCTCATGATAACCAGATTTTAAATCTAACTTAGAAAAGTACCTGACTCATTGTAATTCATCCAATAGCTATGTGATAACCTGAATTAGAAATCTATCTGGGACCATGGCTTTATTTATCTGCAATCAACGCAGAATTGCCAACTTCCATACTTCTATTTTATTAGAATCACAAGGCTGGAATAGGGAATATTGCTGACCCTTATGATCCTCATTCACAACGTTTCATCAACTTGCTTTTCAATATCCTCTTTCGATAGATGCAGGTAACGTTATGGTTGCATATTGAAGGCGTTTGTCCCCTCCTTAAGTTGAATTTTATGATCAACCTCTCGATAAGGCGGTAGACTTTGAATTCCTCAAAGACTTCTCCACAATCCTTCAATATCTCTTCTAACTCCTTTCTCTAGTATATAATCCTCCATGCACCCTTCTTGCTTCAATCTTGCCAACTTCTCAAAGATCGAATTTCTTCCCTTCCCTTCAAATCTTCGTGTTAATGGCATATAAAATTCTTTCCAAGAGGGTTCTTGGAAATTTTCCTCAAAATGTTGAACCAGTGGCTTGCATTGCCCTCAATACTAATATATTCTAGCCTTAATTTTTCTTCATTACTTTCTGAACTTTGAAAAATTTCTCCGCACGTGACAACCACCCGTGTGGGTCCACTCCGTCAAATGCGGGCAATTCCACCCTCTTAGTCCATGTTCTTGTTTCCTCCTCTTCTTCATCTTTAGACTTTGGATCATGCACCGTATTATTCACATAATTTCTGCTCCTTTCGATGATTTATGATCCTTCTTAAGGTCACATAACATCTCTTTGATCTCTAAGAAGTTATCATTCATCGCATTCATCTCAGCGTTCATGTTGTTATCTCGACTTTCATCTTTATCATCACTCTTCCTTGCTCATTGGTCATCTTTTCGAGGGTACTCACGGTTCTCCATCTCGCAATTCCTAACTCCCTCACCTCAAATCTGGCAGGTCGAACCAAACTGTTAGGCTTCTCTATCAAAAGCCAGAATGGTGGACACAGAAAACACACTCTTATACATAAAAGGAGAAAATCCTCATTATCATTTCTTTAAGCAAATGTACACCACAACAGGTTACAAAGGGAAATACTCCCTTTCCACATCCAAATAATCAATTGCCAAAAAATGCCTTCTTAGGACAGAATTGCTCATTAAATAGACCAACCAACTATCTTAACCACCTCTCCCCTATACACACGCTTTCCTCACCACTTATTTTCTTACGTTTCTCCTAGAATACACTTCCCACACTTTATTTCTAACAATTTCCTTCTAAGGGTGTAATTTTAAAGAGTGAAGGATATTACAGGATTTTCCTCCCTAACTTACAAAGACTAAGGGCAAATATCATAAACTTGTAGGCTTTTGTAAGAAAGTAAAATTGTAGTTGTGTGCTAGGTTGTGTTCTTGACATTCATCTCCATCTTGTATTTATAGTTACTTGAGAATATGATTATACTAATGCAATCTTCATTTCGATATTGTTGAATAATTTAATATCATTTTCCTTTAATCTTGATGTGTAAAATTACTAAAATTAAGTTGATTATTCGGTCATGCGTCTAGACATGGAAGGTTGTGTTTCCTTTTATTGTGCTCCATATAAAAATAGAAACAAAGCAAAATACAAAATATCACAAATAATATATGTTTCTTCTTTTAACATCATGTGATAAGCACACTTATTGTTTCATATATATTTTGTCTAAATATTTCATAAATAAAGTTGATGAAAATATTTATTCGACTATGATCAATTTAATCATAAAGGCTAATGATTTAGATTGTTGTTTTCAAACAATTAATTTTATAAATAGATAAGATTAATTGCATTACTATGTTTGCTTTATTAATTATGTTATAACCGTTAGATTGTATGGTTTTGTTCAAGTATAGAATGTTCTATTTTAAACCTAGTTACTTGTTAATTTTATTTAAAGATATAAGTATGAATATGATAATATATTTAATGTAATATCATAATAAGAAATAGTTATTATAATTCTTAAGTTATATTTCTTATAATCAAATTTCTTAATGCAAGGGTCGTCAAGTACTTCTAAACTGTTATATCTTGATAGTATGTTCTCAAAACGAACTAGGAGAAGTTGTGTTAAGTGTCACATACCTCATCAACAAGTGATATGATTTAGAGGGGGTTGATAAATTTGTGGGTTTTTCTTCGTAATTTTTATTATGCCTTTTTTAATTAAGTAGGTTGAATTTTCACTTTGAGTTGGTTCAAAATCACAAGAGAAGATGACCATTCATATTTTCATGGTGGAAAATAATAATGCTTTTATTAAGAATTAATAGAAGAGAGAATTAAAACACTAGTGAGAGTGAAGCAATAATAAAGGTCACTATAGTGGGAGCTAAGTCTTTGTGGACATCAAAGACTATTTAGGGGAAATAAATTAGAAACTTAGGTAACATTATTATGATTGTCAAGATTGGTATGTAACCTTAGCCTATAAAAAGTTAAACATGTAATGAAAGGAAGGAGATATAGTTGAATTTTGAATGGGGATTAAGTTTTCTCCATGTGATCTTATTTGAGTAACTTGTGACAATCAACATTATGACTTATCGCTCATCTTCTAATCTCTCTTAAGTGTGGTGTCAATATCCTTCCTTAAATTGAATGTCAGAATGATCCTCCTTCTGCTTCTCATCAATAGTTACCTACTTGTTTCTTAAATGACATTAGTCCTTATGAGTCTCTATTATATTTGTTCCATTTACTCTCCTAGAGTCAAAGTCTTTGTATGTGTTGTTTTCGTTCACTCTCATAATCCTAATTGCAGTAGATTAGATCTTAGAGCTTTTAAATGTGTATTTATTGGTTATCCTTCTAATTAAAAGGGTACAAATGTTATCCTCTTGAGAGTCATCATACCTTTATCATTATGGATATTACTTTTCATGAAACAAAATCATTTTTTAACAGTCCTCTGCTTTAGATAGAGAAAACACTTAAAGCAAACATGCTTTTTTCCCTATCATTATTGTATTTGTCTTTATTAGTTGTTTAAAATCCAAGTGGATGAATCATAACAAATGAGATCAAAGCACCCACAATAAGCAAGAAGAAGACAAATTCTTTTACGAAAAATGTTGAAGAGGGAAACAACCTATGTTAACTTTGGAGCAAGAAAATTTGTCCGATTCAGAGTTGGGGACCCCTAAAGATAACAATGAAGAGGTAAATGTTATTGAGAGTTTAGCCATTACATTGCAAATGGAAAATGTTAAAATCATGTTACGCTTATATTTTAGGAAGTTTTATATTTTATCTTTGACGTAATTTATTTTGTATCACATTGATTTCTTTATATTAATGTTAAGATTATGTATTTAAGAACAATCCCACAATCATAGGGATTTGTCTCCTTAGGATCAGTTGTTAATATTTCCTAGAATAACGAGCAGGCTTATGTATATATATATAGGTCCAATGACCTCATAATTTAATATGTGAGAATATATTATTCTTTCTAAATTTTGAGATGGTATTAGAGCTCCCGATCCTTGGGAGTCTCTAACCGTGCCTGTAAACCCTAAATCGCAACCGTAATCTTGTGATTACAAACCCTAAGCCCCAGTCGCAGCCTTCATTACTGTGCAATCTTAAAAACTTTCCGCATAACCTTCATTGTTGTGTAATCTACGCCAACCTATGATGGCTGAGATCGTGAACCCTATTTCGGAAACTAGGGACAGATCCCAGATTGTTGGAGAATTGCAGAATGTTCATTCTTCTTATAGATTAAATGGAAAAAATTATCAGAAATGATCTCTACTCATTAGGACCATCTTGAAAGGAAAAGGAAAGGGCAACCATATAATTGTAATGCTCCTGATGAAGCAGATCCCAATTTCAAAACATGGGATGAAGAAGACTCCATGATCATGGCATGGTTGTGGAATTCAATGGTTCCAGAAATTAGTGATACCTACATGTTTCTTAAATCAGCGAAGGAAATTTGGGAGGCAGTAGAACAAACCTATTTGAAGGCCAAGGATGCTCTCCAAATATATGATGTAAAGGTAAAAATTGTGGCTGCCAAACAGGAAAACAAATCAGTTACAAAATATGCCAATCAACTCAAATCCTTATGGATGGAATTAGATCACTATCGAGTTATAAAGGCAAAGTGTGCAGAAGATTCAACAATCCTTAAGGAGTATACTGAACAAGATAGAGTCTATGATTTCTTGGTAGGCTTGAATCCTGAATTTGATCAGGTTCGAATCCAAATCTTGGGAAAGGAGAAAGTCCCGGGGCTTAATGAAGTGGTAGCCATTATCAGGAGTGAAGAGAGCAGGAGAGGACTGATGTTAGAGACCCCAACTACTGAAAGTTCAGCAATGATGATTGAAGGAGGATCAAGCATGATAGCTAACTAGAGAAAAAACAATTTTGAGAATAAACATGAGGAAGTTTGGTGTACCTATTGCAATAAGCCATGCAACACAAGAGAGAAGTGCTGAAATTACATGGAAAACCTCCAAGCCGAGAATGGGGGCAGAAAGGAGGCCCTATAAAAATGGAAGGGCAAAGGCAAGCACACATTGTTAAAGGACAAGGTGAAGAATCTATCCAGCTGAATCATGAAGAGATAGAGAGGGTAAGATCTTTCCTTAGTAAACTAGAGAAACCAACAAGTATGTGCTGCTTAACATATTCTGGTAAGTTTCCACTTTTTTTCGGACTTAATGTTTCAGATACACCCTTTACCCATTACTGGATATTAGATTCTGGAGCCACTGACCATATGACCCCTTTACCCAAATACTTCTCCACATATTTCCCATGTCCTAGCAACAAGAAAATTTCTACAGCAGATGGAACTTTTATAACTACTACAGGACAAGGAAATGTTCAAATTAGCCCATCTATAACCTTAAAAAATGTTCTTCATGTCCCTAAATTGTCCACCAATATGATTTTTGTTCAAAAACTAACAAAAGATCTCTCTTGTAATGTTGTTTTTCATAAGAACTACTGTATATTACAGGACAAGAACTCGGGGAGGACGATTGGACATGCTAGAGAATGGAATGGCTTGTATTACATGGAGGAACCTAATCTACCTATTAAAGGTCACTCTCTCATATCTGAATCCATAATGACCAGTAAAGAGAAAGCTTAACTATACCATTGTAGGCTAGGACACCCTTCATTTGGAGTTGTAAAATTGATATTTCCTTCCTTGTTTAAGAATTTAGATGTGGAGAGTCTCCATTGTGAGGTGTGTAAGCTTGCTAAACACAAGCGTGTACCTTTTCCTATCAACAATAAAATAAGTCCTTCACCTTTTCTTCTTGTTCATACTGATGTTTGGGTTCCCTCTAATGTTTCTAATATCTCAGGTGCTAGATGGTTCTTAATCTTTATAGATGATTGTACCCGAGTGACATGGGTTTTCCTATTGAAATAGAAATCTGAAGTTAACTTTAGGTTTATTCAGTTTGTCTTTATGATTAAAAATCAATTTGGTGTTAATATAAAAATAATTAGGTTTGATAATGCCAACGACTATTTCAATCTTGTACTCAACTCTTTTTGTCAAAAGGAAGAAATAATTCATGAGTCTTCATGTGTTAACACACCCGAACAGAATGGGATTGCAGAACGGAAAAATGGGCATTTGTTAGACCAAACTAGAGCTTTACTTTTTCAAAATCACGTTCCTAAGAAATTTTGGGGAGAAGCCCTTCTTACTGCCACCTATCTAATCAATAGACTACCTTCTAAAATCTTAGCATAAAAAAGTCCCATGGATGTCCTATCCTCATTGTACCTACACCTAGACTCTACAAATAAACTCAAACCTAGAATATTTGGGTGCATATCTTTTGTGCACATTCATAGTAATGAAAGGGGAAAATTGGATCCTAGGGCTATCAAATGTGTATTCTTAGGATACTCAACCACAGCAAAGGGATATAAATGTTTTCACCCACCATTAAAGAGATTCTTTGTGTCAAGGGATGTCACCTTCAACGAACAAGAGAGTTACTTTCAACAAACATTCAGTTTCAGGGGGAGTAACAATATTGTTGGTGTATGTTGATGATATAGTAACTGAAGATGACAAAGAGGAGTAGAAAATGTTATGCCAATGTCTTGCTACAGAATTTGAGATTAAGACATTGGGGAGACTGAAATATTTTTTTGAGAATTGAAGTGGCTCATTCCAAGAAAGGAATCTTCATATCTCAAAAAAAATATATTATTGATTTGCTTAAAGAAACAGGAAAGACAGCCTGCAAACCAATAAGTACTCCAGTTGATCCAGATATAAAGTTGGGAAGTGCTGAGGAGGACAATGCCGTGAACAAGGAAATGTATCAAAGACTCGTGGGCAGACTTATATACTTATCTCACACTAGACCAGACATTGCTTTTATTGTGAGCCTAGTCAGCCAATTTATGCACCAACCAAGGGAAGCACATTTGCAATCTGCCCTTAGAATTGTCCAATATTTAAAAGAAGATCCACCACAGGATACTACACCTTTCTTGGTGGAAACCAACTGACATGGAAGAGTAAAAAACAAAGTGTAGTAGCTAGATCAAGTGCTGAAGCAAAATTTTGTGCAATGGCCCAAGGAATATGTGAACTTCTATGGTTGAAGATTATATTGGAAGACTTGAAGATAAGTTGGGATAAACCTATGATGTTATATTGCAACAATAAATCTGCAATTAGCATAGCCCATAACCCCGTTCAGCGTGATAGAACTAAACACATCGAGGTAGCAGACATTTTATTAAGGAGAAGCTGGATAGTGACTTGATTTGCACCCCATATGTTTCTACTCATAATCAACTTACAGACATACTTACCAACGGGTTGAATGGCATTAACTTTGAAAGAATTATATCCAAGCTGGGAATGGAAAACACCTACTCACCAACTTGAAGGGGAGTGTAAAAATCATGTTACACTTATATTTTAGGAAGTTTTATATTTTATCTTTGATGTAATTTATTTTGTATCACAGTGGTTTCTTTATATTAATGTTAGGATTATGTATTTAAGAACAATCCCACAATCATAGGGATTTGTC
>Ga0099825_1001917_pt1 | contig 27146 bp, 8 predicted proteins | sample SiratroredBW_FD_76838 | JGI IMG/M metagenome (GOLD analysis project Ga0099825, IMG submission 76838) | Root nodule microbial communities of legume samples collected from California, USA - Siratro red BW | ecosystem: Host-associated > Plants > Roots > Nodule | place: USA: California | collected...
AAGGCATCAAGTGATAGACAATTGATGGAGAGTTATTGCATTATTTGGACATATTTTTGGTGTAAAAATGATGCTTTGTATATTGTATCATTTGAACTTCGGTTTATACGTTGACCAACTATGTTTGGAAATGAAACACAAATAATTGGTTGGATTTACGATATATTTGAATTATAATTAAATTGAACAAAAATATTTTTATCGATGATTTATTAATTTAGTGTTTCTTGTATAACTTTTTATTATGATTGTATTTATTAGTTGGGCACAAAATCTTGCAAGTCGAATAGACCATTTTTTACAAACTTAAAATGCTTTATTTTCATGTGTATACACATATTTTCTTTTGAAGTACTCTCATTGTATAAATGCTTTACTTTTATGTGTATACATATATTTTCGTTTGAACTACTTTGTACAAAGCTTGTGTTGGATATAACATGTGAATATTTGATTGCATATTTTATTATAAATAATGAACATATGTAGTTTGCGAGGATAATTATATTATGGATAATAAAGAAGAGTTGAAATATTTTTCAAAATATTCTTTAAAAAAAATTCGTAAATATATTATCAACATAACTATCAAGACAATAGTCTCATGTAACAATCAATATATCAATGGTTTATTTTTAAATCTAAAGCTTTCTAATTTGATAATTCATTTTTAAATCTAAAATTGGTCTAATTGAATATATCAATTATATACTATATTTTGTAATATTTTATATTTCTCAATAAATTATACAGTTTTCAATCAATAGATTCAGTTTTACTAGTTAATCTCATTGAGTAATGTTATGGAACAATCACTATTTATTGACCTTTTGAATATTTTTTTTCACAGACTAGTTATGACTAAATTAAATATTTTTTTCATAAATTTGTTATGACTTAACTAAGTATTATCTTCACAAGTTCCTCATGTATCAACTAGGTATTCTTTCAAAATTTTGTTCTTTTAAGTTAATGAGTGTTATTTACCAAATGACCATTTTTGTTTGGTATAAGGAGGTTATGTGAGAGTATGATTAACAAATTATTGATTCTATATAAAAGGGAGGGATCACAACTTTTAACATGTTCAAGTTTTAAGTTTTAAACGTTTTCTCCTAGTTTGTTGCTAGATTAATATTCATAGTGTTATCCAATAAGTCATGTGAGGCAAAAAAAATTTGAGCAGCGTTTTAGCCAAAATTAAATTTTCTTTCTTCTCTACATAAAAAATAGTTAATAATACTTATATTCCTATATAGCATAACTGATGTGGACATCAAAACTCAACCTCACAATACTTTTGATGAGAAAGTCCAAGTCCACAAAATAAAAAAAAAAAAAAAACAAGATGAATTCTTCCTCCACCCCAATATCCTCATCCTGCACCGTTCAGTGAAAAATACAAATATGCCCTTAAATGATAAATGGTAAAAGACTAAAATATCCTTTACTCCCATTAACCTCTTTAACCACTCTTATCCGATTCATTCTCCCTTTGCTTGCATCCGATTCATTGTTTTACTGTAGCATCCGGTTCAGTCATTGTATATGTTTTTCACCTTCACCATCAACAAAAGTGATCTGTGCGTGTGGATGAGAGTCTGCAACATTTGCATCGTAGATCTGGGAGGAGAATCTGCGTATTTGCTTCAATCTGAATTAAAGCTTTAAACAAATGAAAAGTAAAAAAAAATATGTTTATTAGCAATTCGTGAGTGGTATTGATGATTAGGATAGTTAATTTGATGATTGGGTTGTCATCGACGGTGAATCTGCATTGGAAAAGATGAACTTCATATGAACTGGATGGGGTGTCATCTAGTTCACACTTTTCAAATGAAAATGTGAACAGGATGGCACCCCCATCCGGTTCAGTATTTTTTTTTAAGAAAAACAGAAGATCATTTTGGTCATTTTTACAGGGACAATTTTGACATTTTAAAAACTTATGGAGGTGCAGGACGAGGGTATTGGGGTGCAGAAAGAATCTGTCAAAAAAACAAAGTCTAGGATCCAATTAAAGACTTAGGTGGGCCATTACTAGAAAAAGACTTTAAAAGATCCAAAAAGTTTGAGTGACCCATATGGTGAAGGCTAAAATATTGAAGGACAATCATACAGAAGAGATTAGACTGATTACGTATTAAGGGACTTAGAGAACTAAGAGAAGAGCTAATAAGAAATTTAATTTAATTTATTTTATTTTATTTATTTACTTTTAAATGAGAAAAACTCATATCCTTAATGTGTATTTAAATATTTTTGAAAATTCAAGAAGAGGGATGACATATTTTGCAAGATTGTGAGAGTCAATTTTCTGAACTATTGACTGAACCAACCTTTAGAATTATTAAGGGTTTTCAACTCCCTTGTAATGTTTATGTTTTTTATATTATGCTAAATCGATCTGTTTCTTAATCACGAGTTCACATCAATAATACTTATAATTAAACTATGATAGAATGCACAATATACTAGATAAATAGTTAAGCAAGAGTTTAAAATATTTATTTTAGGTTGTTGTTGAATAAATTAATTTTAACCTTTTACCCAATAAATCATTTGATTTAAGTTGTGTTTGAACAAATTTATTGAGTAGACGACATTCTTAATATATTTTTATGAAAAAATATTTTCAATTAAATTTTTATTATATTTTGGAAAGCTTATTCGAGTAATTCTATTCTAAAAGTTCTGTTATACAAATTCTATTCTGAAAATTCTAAAAAACTTGTTCCCAGAAATTTTCATAATAGATAAAGGGATTATTTTAAAAGGTACTGGGTGCAGCTAGAAATTGTAGGGGTGCACGAAGAAAGAACCTTAATTAGGCCCTATCGTTGGATAGGCTCTTTCTAACGAGGATGACCCAAGACTGGGGTATTGCTTGTGAAGAGCAACGAAAGAGAAACAAAGATTGTGAAAATTTGTAAAATTGCAGTATCTATGATAAGTTAGGAAGCACGAATTGCTTTGATAGTGGTTGTTAACGTGATAACGTAATCGTAAATGCAACTGTACTGGGAGTTGCAGAACACAGACACCCTCGGGACTCTGCGAAACCAAAACCAAAGTTCAACAAAATACAGTAACATGTTTACGCAACTATCTATAACCATCTACCGGTTAACATTAACTTTCTCTCAAAGTTCAACTCTTTTAACGGTAATAATAATAATGATATTTTAGAAAACAAGTTATTTTCAAATATGATTTGTAAATTTAAATTATATTAATTATTTTTAATTAATATACAAGTTAGCTAAATTTATATTTAAGTTAGCCCCTATTTGGTTCTACCAATTTACTGTAACAGTAAAATGAAAAAGATAAATTCAAAGGGAAAAACAAGGAAAAAAGTTGATAAAAAAAGTACAGGTTAAACTCTTTTACAAATATAAAAAGATTTGTGAAAAAACTTATATATTCAAGTTTCTAAAATTAATTATGTCTTCCATTACATAATCAAATCAAGTATGCTTTTTACATAAATTATGTGTTCAATTTAATAGGTATGTTGTTAATATTTTTTATTACTATTTATATTATAAAATACAACATAATATTAAATGATAAATAAAATAAAAAATAAAACATATTTCACTTTCTACTCCCTTTATACTAGTTTTTTATAATCTAAATATTTTTTTCTTTTCTTTTCACTCATTTTCTATCATGCAGTTCGAGACAAAAACATTGCGTGTTTTATTTTTTTTTCAATATAGATTAAGACATTTTTTTCTCTATTTCTGATCTTTTGTTTCTTATTTCTTTAAATATAGATAATTTGTCGGTGCTACTTTATACCATGATCATCCAAATAATTTAGACAACTTGGCAAAAAAAATTATATATCTACTTTAGTTGGTAATCATTTTAAAAATGTCTATTTCTAGCTAATGGTGGAACTAATGATATTTAACCATTATTATTTTCATATTTAATGAAACATTATGTTCACTAATTTTAAGTACTGAGACAATAATTATAAATTTCCTATTTTTAGATAAACACGAGAGTAAGTTGTTCCTTTAATACATTTTTATGAGTTATTTATTAACAAATAAAAAATATATATAATTTTGTATAAAATAATATTAAAATTATAGTCATATTTAAAAAATATATTTAATTAATTTTTAAAAAATATTTAATTATTTATTTTATTAAATACATAAATTATTTTATTCTTATTTATTAAAAAGTAAAATTGTTAAATTAAATGATGATACCCGAAATTAATATCTTTTATATATAATGCTAACCCTAGTCTGGTTCCTTCCCGCATGTAACCTACAAATAGTTTGGATTCCCAAGCTTGTTACCAATGTAAATTATGAAGGCTTAAGCTTTAAGCAAACCTAGGAGCTCTTGTTTCATTTGACTGGTGTGGCAATTGCAGGCACCCCTTAACTGGCTTTTTGCATGCATTAAGGAATTCAATATTCTTCAACTACGTCTTCAAAGTATCTTCCCTTTTCAGCAAGTTCAGGCATAGCTGCAACATAGTTTGCTAAATACATTATCTTACACCTCTCAAGAGGTTTACTAGCATCATCTTCGGTTAGGGAACAAACCGCTTGATAAACATGTCATATGCAATTAACTGAAGAATCAATCATAATGAATTTAAAAATGTCAAAAATATACTTTACATAATATTTCGATGGGGTAAAGATGGTTGATGTTACGATTTTAATTTAACATATACCATCAACAGCTTTTATTTACAGATATAAATAAAAATCATCATAAAACTCGAAGAAACGTGCAGTTGATCTTAAATTGTGACAAATCTATCATAAAAGCAATGGATAACGTGAAGATGACTGTACATGAGAATTTAGAAATAAATGGGAAATGACCCTTGTGAGATCCTACCTATGACCATGTTTATGGATATCATCCACATTCAAAGAACTTGTTAGTGATGTCCTCGTCTGAGGACTGACAAAAATCCTCCAGATTTTTCCTTGTGCCGCTCCTCTCCATCTCCAATCTGCTCCACATACAAACAAAATGCCATCTGTCATGACCAAATTTATACGCTCTCTTATATCTACCACACAACTAAGTCCTGCTATTAACCACAAACACTATCAAAAATTTAATATGTTCTTCTTAAACTTAATCTTATAAAACCTATTCTCATAAACCGGACATGTATGATGATAACTAACAAGATTTTATAAACTCAATTTCAAACCATCAGTCTTGACAATGCAATTAAAGTAAATCCAAAGGGATCATAACTAAGACGAATTAGGACATTGTCACATAACAGTATGATATAACAGTGGTAAATGTAGAAGTAGAAAATATTAAGAAACTCGAGAACTATTTATTATTTACAATAAAAAGGAAACTACAAGAAGAAGAAACCTCCAATTGTCCAGAGCATAGCTCCTATGACAAAATATTAAAAGATAACAGAATGCTCAACCCCTCTTCCTCAACATTCTCTCGCGATTAACAACCTCTCCACTAATCATGCCATCTCAGCATTACGATCCCCTTCTCCCTTTTACACACTTATACCCTCCATGTCTCACGCCCCTCATAAACCAATGGCTCTTTCGGCCCATAAACTTGTTGCGCTCCAACAACAATTGAAATGAATTTCCAACAACTTTACTATGATTCTGTCTACTCAAAACAAAGTTCGACGTGTTAATTTTAATATTTTATATTATATTTTGAACAATCAACTTTCCTAAATTTGCTGCTCCCATTAACTTTTGGGATGTCCAAATCTCTAAGGTCTAAACTAACAAGAATTAATTTTTAATTAGACATCTAATAGTGTTTGAAATGTGTTAGAGTGGTGTCAACGTCAGAAACTGTTTGACACTGCTAGTTCAGACACGAGAAGTGTTTGCGCTTCTTAAGCAATCAACATCCCGCCGCAATCCTCCTTTTCTTCATCTTACTCTCCTTCAGAAGCTCCTCACAAAAACTTTTCCTCCACTACAATTTGCCTTCCAACCTATTCCTCTGTTTCTTCCAGCCTCCACTTTTTGCACTTACTCCAGTGTTTCTAGCAGAGACATGAGAAGAACAAGAATCAACCCACTCACTCTTGGTCTCTCTTTTATCTCACTCAAGGTCCGACCACAAAGTCCTTTGTCCTCGTCAATTCCAATCCTCCACTCTCCTGTTAGCACCACCAATCCCTCCAAGAATCGCCACCATTACCACCCTTCAGATGATGGTTCCCACTATCATGGTGATCTTATCAAAAACACCAATCAGACAATGAAAAGGAACATCAAGAGGGAAACAATTTTCTGACCTAAAACATGGAGCAACGATGTTTCCATGTTACTAGCATTTTTGTCAGTATAATTAATGTTGTAGTTAAACATAGGACACAAAATGACCGTTGGTTCAAGAAGAGGGACAATCTCAGGACCAATTTCTATCTATTAGGAACCAAAGTCAAAATGATCGAAACCCAACCTTCCACCCTTATCATATGAAAGACAATGCACCTTAAGACTAAAAAGAATAAGAAATATTTATATACCTCCTTTGCTAACTGCTGCAGGATCTCGATAATTTCAGAGAAATCGGGTCTCAATGTTGGATCTTGCTGCCAGGATCTCTCAAGAAGTTCAACAAACTTTGGATGAGTGTTCTTGGGGATGGTGGGTCGCAAACCCTGAAATCCATTTACAGTTACAGTAACAAAGAATCACTACCTATTCAACACACATTTCCATTTAATCATGTAAACCGCTATCTTATATTTCCAGAAGCGACAAGACAAGACATTAATTGGTAGCATATCCTAACACTTAAGTTTGAGAGAAAAAAATATTACCTTTTGAACCACTCCTATAGCTGCCTGTAGGGGGGTTAAATATTCGTATGGAAGCTGGCAAAAAAACAAAAAAAACCCAATAAATTACTAGAGGAAAACAAATACTATAAAAATATTAAGGTGTTGCAAATAAGAATACCTTTCCAGTGAGCAACTCCCATAAAACAATTCCAAAACTAAATACATCAGCCTTGTGATCGTATGGCTTGTGTTCTATAACCTTCAATACAAAGAAATCATGATAAGAAAATATAACAATAGTTATATCTCCAATCTAATTTAGCCACCAGAAAATATTTAAACCAGGAAAACTACTGAACAGCAAATTTTAGTGACCTAGTACTAACATTCAGAGCTTGAGATTCATGAAACCTTCAAATTTGTTATAAATTTCGACAACGACAGACTAACAAAAAATTCATCAAGATAAACACTAACATTAATTAGGTCGGAAAAACCAGTTAAAAAAGTGCAAATACATGACAATATAACTGATAAACAGACCATGGGTGTTAAAAGGCTCAACAATTCATCGGAAACTATTTAAACAACTTGACGGTAACATGAGATGATCAAATACCTCAGGAGCCATCCATCGATATGTTCCAGTTTCTGCTGTCATAACCCCAGATTGAGCTTTAACTCTAGCAACCCCAAAATCAGCAACCTTTACAATCTGTAATGGAACAAATGCACTACTTTAAGTTCTATACACCCAGTTTATAATATTCACGGTATTCATCCATACTTGTTGTGGTATATTGTGTGTGTTGTGTGTATGGGGTTGGGGTTGGGGTTGGGGGTGGCAGAGCAGAAGAAGCATTGCATATATACTTCTGAAAAAATACAATAAAGGAATCATCAAAACATACACAATTTTCGTCCATCAAAAGGTTGGCAGCCTTCAAGTCTCTATGGATTATGTTATGTTGGTGCAAGTAGTTCATCCCTTTAGAAATGTCAATTGCGACTTTAAGTAGGGTAGGAAATTTAAAAAAGCCCTTCTGCTTATGTAGGTAGTCATACACACTTCCACCAGACATAAATTCTGAAAATTGAAAAGGATACAACCATTACGAGGTTGACAATTGTTACATTTTTAATACCAAATCTATTCTATTACTCTACGACAAAAAGTAATTAATTGAATTTCACCTGTTACGATGCACAAACGTGGGGGCTTGGTACATGCTCCTATGAATTGTACCACATTCTTGTGTCGAACCTTTCTGCAAGTTCAATTAGCAAGTTAAGTATGGTAGATGCATAATATTTTTTTAAATGATAATATAATACTATAACTAATTTGTTATTCTTTTCCTGTACCAAAAATAATTACATTGTCAGTCAATAAGTCAACTAAATTAAAACCTTGGCATATGATAACAAGTATCAAGTTAAATAGGAATGTAACTGTTAAAGTGCATCTGTAAACTATTTGTGGATAACATGTCAATTAACATAACTAATTTCAAGAAAGTCCATATTGAGGAGATACTTAAACTCAATCTAATATCATCCATTTTAGTCAATTCCCCCTTGCTTACATTAACTATGGCTATTTTCTTACAGAATGTTATGAAGAGAAAATTTAAAACCCCACAAAAATTTAGGTTCAGATTGTCCTATAGAAATCAAGATCGGAGGCAGAAATTTAGTTGACACTAAATTTGAAGGAATGTACCTAAGATCGATAAGTAAGCACTCTCTACAAAAATTGAAAGCTTTAGTGGCAAATTCACCTTGGTGACTTTAAAGTTGTACCATCTTAATGAGCAGACTTTTGACAGGTCAACAGTTAAATAATTTTTGAAATCAACCTCTGAAATCCAGTCTCAGGTAGATATACTTCAGATGCATACAACACAAAATTCAATAAAACAAACCTCATGATATAGACTTCTTGTGCAAACTCTTTCTGCAATTCTGAATTTACATGCTCAGGCTTGAGAACTTTGATGGCCACTTCCTGGCTACAGTATACACCTTTAAATCTGATTTAATTAAAAATAACCAGTTATTAAAAAGAGAATTGATATATGCAATAATCAGTGCGAACATCTGACAGGAAGTAATAAAAGAAATGCATATTTCTCAGCAGCTATGTACTCACAGTTCACCATATGACCCAGATGCAATTTGAGTTCCATATTTCAAATGTTTAGGATCTATTTCCCAAACATCTGTCCCATCATTTGGTATTGTCAAATGATCCAGTTCGCTTTTCATCTTTGCTTGATCAGGTTCATCAACAGAAGATACAGATTGCGGACTGGACCTCACCTGTCTCCGAAAGCATTGTTCAAATTAGACTGCACTTAATGAACATCAGTCAAATTGACTCTTAACTGACATTTAGAAACACAGTATAGGACAATTTACCTCAATCTTCTTCAAGACTTCTCTTTCCAAAGCTGCTTTAAGCTTTTCTGTTTCCTGTTTAAATGCCAAATAGTCAAGCAGTGCTGGATAAGCTGAACCTCTAAAAATAATAAACATTAAAAAAGAGAATGGAAGTGATGGAAAAAGGTAACATAACAAGGAATTCCAGAATGCATGAGAAGTGAAAAATAAAGCCTTCTAGAGGAAAGAATCAGTTGGCCTTTGTGTTTGATGAACTGGTGCTTGTGAACTCAAATACAGTTGCTATAACATGGTTCATATGAATTAGAACTACGTTTTTAAAAATATATATGGTGTTCAATGACATCAAACTTTGAAATAAACTTCTCCTTTTTCTTAACATTATGTATCTATCAAAACAAACTTATAGAAAATGATTATCAGCATACCTCATAGGGCCATCCTTCAACAACAAACACGTCTAATGAGTAACCATCAGTTGTGGAAAAGGCATGTGCTTCTTGGATGTTCAGTCCAATCTCAGCAAGCAAAGCAGTTAACTGCACAAGGAGCTAGACATTTCAGTTACCATGTGGAATTCAAATTTAGTCCAATTTGAGATTATCTAAGTGGCGTGATTGATTGCTTCTAAGACATCTTAAATGCCTGCTCGATCCGAGTCAAATGTTAAGCAATGCTAATTTATTCTGCTGTGCTACCTGTTTAAGAATGAGGTAGTACTAATATATGACATTGTTTATTATAAATATAAAAAAATCTATTACTAGAAATTGGGTATTTAGTTACTACAAATTAGGGATTCAATTTGTTCTTACATATTTATGATTCTGTTGTACGTACATTAACAAGTGACTCTTTTTCATGTAAGAACCCTAGTCCAGCAATCCTCTCCAACCCTTTTCTGCCTCAAATTCCTTAGGCAGCTAATGGATCCTCTTTGGATTCTGGTGCTATAATACATTTACCATTATCCTGCTCATTCAAATGTGAAAAATTGATTGGGACAACCAACTATGGTTCCTAGATTGTGCTGTCTGGTTGTGGTTTCAAGTGCAAATCACCTAACCAAACAAGCCAAGGTTATTCCCAACAAGTTAGAAGCAGATTGTTGCCTCATTTTTTGGTTTTCTATTGCACCCAAACTCCAATTGCAAAACCAAGACTCAGTAACCCACGATGGTCTTTGGATAAAAGCCGATAATGTTAATTACGACAATGTTCATCATCACTGTAATGTTGTACTCTAATACGTGATTCTATTGTTCCATAATACAACATCAAATATATTCTCTATACACATTTTGATTAGAAAAATATGAAATACCTGGCTAAGAAGCTTTGGCTTGTCGTCTGTTGAGATGGTGATTTCATGCATGGGCCTGCATCATTTTTAGAGACACAAATGCTTAACATTTCAAAGTAAACATCAAAATTAAATTAGAACATTTGACTAGAAACTGCATAAACCATTTGATTGTTCAAATAGGCATACTAGCAAAGTTCTTAAATTTGTCTTTTACATGATTGACTAAAGGAAATACAAATAATATTATCATCACATCTCAACATCACATAACAATATTTAAAAGCATATATTTGAAAGCTACAAGTATCACAGACCATCTTCATATCCACTGCCATATCAATAGAAAAACATATGTAATTTAGACTCTACGTCATCATTCAAAAAAAACTTTCCATGCCTAGTTCTAAATTATTCAGTGTCGCTAGAAACAGAAGTTTCACCGTGAATATTGAACATTGGCATGTACAGATTGTTCCTCTTCTATGTCTTCAGATCTATTTGCTTCAAGAGCCAATGCTTCAAGATTGGGAGAAGAACCAAAAGCAGGAGGTGGATGTATACTAAAACGTTGAAAAGAAGAAAAATTAGAATTGAAGAGTGTCCGGCATCAACCCTGGTTAACTAGAATAATCAGTATTGCTTTATGGAGACCCAGTTCTTGAGCTTTGTGATAGTGGCACCCAGTAAAGTTACTATAAATTTATGAAATCAATATAGCAAGTGAAAAAATAGTACCTCTGTCTGCTTGAGTACTTTGAAGAACTTTGACCGGATTCTGTCCAAGGATCATCCAATTCAACTGAGTTTCCATCAGATATGGGATGAACCTGCACGAAGATTTCAATACCAAGATGATATCACCCACATGAACTGAGGTAAAGGACATGAATCACAATACCCAAAAAGTGAAAAACTAAAAACAACTTGAATCCAGCAGGAAAGCACATAATCTTTACAAAATCATAGGCATGAAAAATATATTTTGATTATAAATTAAGATTGATTTACTGACAGAAAATATTCCTCGTCATTCTAATGATACACTAACCTAATAGACTTTTACAATATTGATCACGGCGTGATTTGGCCCCATCCAACTTGGCTGCACATTAGCCCGTCCTAATTCACCTTACAATGACTCGATCAACTAAGCTAGACCTAAACTTGGGCTAACTTATGCTAGTATGCAGAGGTGGCTCAAATGAACCATCCACAATGCTATATGAATACAGACAAGTTGAAATTCACAAAGTATTTTATTATTTTATTTCTTGGATGAATAATGTAATAAGAAAAATCAAGCAATGCTGAGTTTAGAGTCCTCAGACCATCATAATCTTACAACTGTACATTGTGCCATGATCCATACTCATAAATTGGAAGCAGATGCTTTCTTCAGGTACGAACCAGCATTTCAGAATTAAATTCACTAATTTGAAACCATCATTTTTTTTTCTTCAACTTTCCCCTTCTCAACAGTTCACACAATCAACCTAGCTTCAGACCACATATTTAAAAACGCAAATTAACCCTTCTTAATCTTAGACACATTTAAATTATTCCAGGATGATTTGGTGGGGATCTTAGAGAACAGTGGATGGAGTAAACCATAATCCTAAAAAATCATAACAAGTTCTTTTGGTTTTAGTTCAGCAAGAGACTGAATTGTGCCAAGTATGTTGCATTGGTGACACTGCATGTATTTGTTTGCAGTTGCATGTGACCAAAATGGCTCCCTCCTGACTCCAGACAGATAGAAGACTAATTTAATGGGTCAGAAGCATTTCACAAAATAAAAATATTGTTCACATGCAGGGAGTCCAACAACACCTATAGACTCCAGAGGCATTTAGTAATGTATTAGCATGTAAATATAACATGCAAGCCTAATTGCAACATGTTCATCTCATATAGTTATCCTCTGCCAGGAAACAAAAAAGATGCACGTGAATGCACTAGAGAGCGAAAACTGAAAGAAAATAAGTTAAAAACAGCATGAAGAATACACCGGAGTAAAGATCAGGTCACCTGAACTAATCGAACTTCAATCGAAGGCCTATTAGCAGGATCATGCGCCAACTGCAATAATCTCTTGTGCATAAGAACATCAGCCGCCCTTTCCACATTCACATCAAGAGCGTACCTGCATTACACAATAACCTCAAATCACTCTCCACACACAAAAATCGCAGACCTAATCCAACACACGACACCAAACAAAACACAATCACAACAAACATTCACTAAAACCGATTATCTCCCGCACGTACGGATTCCGGCGAAGTAGGAAAGTTTAATTCCACTACGCAAGTTCACGCTCCAAACAAAATCAATCCACCGCCAAAACCTCACGTAAACAGATTCACACAAAGCAAACAAAACAACAATAGAAAGATGTATAAAACGAGATTTACACATAAGGTTAAAACGAAACACGTATGGTAACTGTAGAAGAATAATTAACGTAGTGTGAAGCGAGTATTTGAAGAGAGAAAGAGAATGCAAGGAGAGGACCGTGTAGGAAGGCGATTGAAGTGAGCCCAAAGCTGATCGTTGAAGCCAGGCTGCATAGCCTCTTCGTGGCCGGAATCTTTCAAGCGGCGAAGAATCTCATTGTAGACTTCGACCTTGTGGCGCTGCTGACGTGTCTGCGCCGGCGAGGAGGAGGAAGACGTGGTATGTTGCTGCACTCCGCTGCCGCAGCTGTCGTTGCCCTCCGTCACCATCATGGCCATGGAACGACGTAAAGGGCGATGCGATTTCACATGAAACGACGCACCCACAGTGGTGCTTTTATTGTGAGGGATAGACTATAAGGACCTCACCTGGGTTTGTTATAATCCCCTACACACGTATGCGGAATATGGATTATGCACTATGCAAATTGAAACGGATACCCAGAATTTCAAAATAATCCAAATTATAAATAATAATTATATTTATAATAACAAAACAAAATAATAATAATAATTGAGGTCACTTTCTTTTTCCTCTTTTTCCTATCTCCAACCTCCCAATATATCTCTATCTTTTTTTGTTTTTTTTTTTTGCAACATGTTAAATGTGTGTTGTTAACATGTACTATATAAATAATGGGTCTTCCCCTCTCAGTTTTTATTTTTTCTATTCCCCTAAAAATCTTTTTTCTTATATGATTGTGATGTGTAACTGTAAGATGCATGTGTGTTTATGCTGTATGTGGCCGTGATGGTGGAATTGTGAACAGCTTGTAGGATAGGGAATCATAACTTTTTTTTAGCACACCAATCACATATACATGATCTTTTTAAATTTATAAATAATTATTTTTTTATCTCTATATTTTTAATTATAATATATTACATATTTTGAAGCGCAATTTTAATTTGAATGTGTTCTCAACAAATGTTCTAAAATACCACGTATTGTCAGTTAAAACAAATACATAACGGAAAGATAACCTAATAAAATATTTGTTGGAACACTACAAAGTGAGAATGAATGAAGTGGCGCATTGTGGGTGCCTACTCATTTGGATAAGCATAAGCCCCTTGAGAAAACTCGATTCTACCCTTCTCCACAGAAACCGATTATATTTCATTAAAAGCTAGATTAGATCTAGACACAACATTTAAATATGTTGAAGTTGCAAATATGATGACAGATTTGAACATGATTAGATGTTTTGATTCAGACTCATTGTCCATAATGGCAGACATTGGAAAATGTTTATTTTTTTAGTTTAAAGTTTAATATTTATATTTACCTGGGAGCGTGGTACAGCATGAGGATTCAATAGTTCATAGCATATGGTGTTACCAAATTTGGCAAATTGAACAATTTTTTTTGCACTCGGTGACAAATGTTCTTTACATGAAGATTTGAAATGTATAATAATTTTATTTTATGTTCATCACATATGCTTGCGTTGTCATCCCTTCCTCAATGTAATTCGTAAGCATAGTATACGTGGGTGTTGTTCACAATATAAAATAATAACACCACTTCGTTTTTTTACATCCATGATAGAGACACAAAGTAATTTTAATGTCAAACTTTGTTGGTCATATGAAATGAAGAAACAGCCATCCCAACATTTCAGTTATAGTTTAACATGGTGTGTATCTTTCACTGGTATTAGAATTTGGTCATTTTTGGAAACTGTTTCAGGGTCTTGTTCTTCCTAAAATGGAAGGAGTAGGTTTGACTATTGATTACCGAGGATTACGCAGATCAAATTAAAAAAATATATAAATTAAAAAATAATTCGTGTTTCACACGTTGTTAGGTTTTTTTGATGTCGAAGTTACGAACTCAAAATTAATTAGGGTAACGAGAATTAGAGTAACATGGGACGGGGAAACCGGACTGAGAAATAGACCTGCGAAACACGAGGTTCGGCCACACCACTGACACCGCCACACGTGATATTCACGACCAAGGAAGCATCATTTGACAGCGTGGAAAATAATTATTCGTAAAAAGTGTGTTACAATTTTCAACATGTGATTGAGAAACTCAATTTTTGTCTGTTCTATTATAATCGCTGTAACGATTTGTTTTATCAGATTTACTATTTTGTTTTAATAGTTTCGAATTCAAACTTTAGGTGTGTCTTTATAAATGAAAATAATTTTTATATGTTTTATATGTATAAAATAATTTGACTTTTTCTTTTTATAATTATTTATAACAAAAATATTTAGAAAAACTACGAAATATCGAGATCAGGGGCGCCAGACTCTCTGTACACGTTTAAAATATAATTAATGTCAAACATGAAGTTTTTTTATATTTTCGTATCATAAAAAGTCACCTTTGTATTTCACGATCTAGTCTAAACATGAAAAACTTTAAAATAAATAAGTCAATATAATATTATCATTATTTGTGTTCTTTACTTATTATATTTTATGTGTTTTGAGCATGTCATTTAATACGGTACAAAAGATAATATAAATAAATCAGATTCATGAATCTTGTGTAATTTCTATATTTTTTCTGTTATTTGTATGAGGTAAGTAATAACCACATATCCAATCTCATAATCAGTATTATTAAATAGATTCATAAAACCAAAAAAAAAAATAGAAGAAATCAAATATAAAAACATATTAGAATGATAATAATAAAAAATGAAAATTGTGGGTATCATATTCGTGAGCAAACACTTCAAACTTTATATATATAAAATAATTTAGAAGAGACTAAATATTTTTATTTAAAACTTATGTAACCTTTACATTAAAATTCATTCTCCCATTAAAAGTAATATACAAAATTTATTTTGGAGAATTATCATAATAGTGTAATTTCAGAAGAATATTATGTAAACGGATAAAAAAAATTCTAATTATGAGAATATGTAAATCATGCTTAAGTCACATTATTTTATTAGAAAGAAATCATGTATGTATTGCAAGATCTTAGTTTCTAATAATGAAATATTTAGAGTAAAACACAAGTTGAGTGTAAATATTTAAATTGTACCTCTCTTTCACCTTAATTTAACTAACTTATTAATTTATCTTAATTGAAAGCATGTGTGTCTATTATAATTCATACCTTAACACTAAGATCATTGTGGGTCTATGACACAATTTTCAAATATCTGCTAAAAAATAGATTAAATTCGTGTTTCAAACCCACAATTAATGTGGAAATGATATTATACAGGCACACTTTCAATTAAGAATGTTAATGTGGAGACACCATTTTAATTTATTTTCATGGTTTTATTTATTGAAAATTAAAATCGTGCAAGAAGAATACAATCTCTTCCTGACATGATTTACTCGTTATGGAAATTAAATTTTTTATTACCTATCTATGGATGGAAATTTTCCAATTTGTTTGGTTGTGTTTATAAAAAATTATATTCGATATTATTAAGTTTTAAAATAGTTTTTTTTTTATGTTACTTCATCCTTAAAATTTATTAACATGACAATTCTTAACATCATCTCATGCGTGAATTATTTTCCATCAATCACTTATTTTAACAGTCCATAACAATTGATTCAGAACAAGTTTATCAATTCGGATCAAGCTAACCTTTGAACAATGAAAAATAATTTATATTTTTTTCAAAGCTTTTTATTGAATAAAAAGATAATGAGGCGGTAAAAAGTACTTTAAATATATTATATACAGTGCTTAATATGAAAAATATAATAATTTGACTATAAATATTATAAAATCTCAAAACATTATTTTAATTCAACTCTCAAAATTATGTACATTTTATTTTATTTTTCTCAATATGATTGAATTAGGTACATAACATATTCATTTGAATTATCATTAAAAAATTATTTCAATATTTAAAATGTAAAAAAAACAAAATTATGATTTTGAAAAAAATTAAAGACTAAAATATAAAAATAAAAATATACGATAGTTAATTAAAAATAACGAAAAAACTAAAGGTAACCCTTGAGGAGCGGAAGGGACGTTTTGAATGAGGTTGACAGTTCAACTATCATTACTTTCTTGTTATCCCCGCTTTATCCGAATCTATATATATTCAAAAGTCAAAATAAACATAATGTTTTTGTTACACTTTTTTGTTCTTTGACTTTTTGAAAAAACATTAACATGTTAATATTATTGTTTTAAAAATAGAATGATACACTTAATTTTAAATTTTTAAAATAAATACTCTCAAACTATAGTTGAATAAACAATCATTTTATTTACACGTTAATTAAAAATCTTTTTCTTCTAATGAGTTATCGCTCAATATCTACCAATATAGCTAGAAAAAATATATTGACAAAAAGAGTTTTTTAACTGTTGTTCTTTAATAAGAGTGTTTCCAGGTTTTTTTTTTTTTTTTTAAGATTTGTTCTTCGTAGTCTAACATTTTTATATATTTATACATATATTTAAACCAAAACTTAATTATAAAACGATGATTCGTCAACTTAAGAGCGCAACTTAAATTTGAAAGAAATTGATATATAAAAAGATAGTAGTTTGGCTTAAAATTAATGTCAAGTTAATTTAAAATTTAACGATATTAATCATTTTATTAAAGTTATTAACCAAATGGTTTAAGTCAGAAAGAGTAGCAATTTTGAATTTCGAACTCGGTTTTATTTACATAAAAGTTTGTGATTATATATATTTAACAAAGATGTTTTAATAAATTAAAACAGTGATAAACTTAAGAAGATATTGCATGTAAAATCACTACTTTTTTAATCTAATATTATATGTCATTAATTAATTATTTTTAGGTTGAACAAAATGTCAAATGAGTGGTTTAAGTGGTGCATATATAATAGTATTGTGATAATGTCAACATATTCCACTTAACAAAACTCTAAGATTCATAAAATAAATGCTATTTATCCATTTTAAAATAAATAATAGAGACTAAACAAGTGATATAAAGTTTTTAAGAAACGAAAACCGAAGAAAGATATGTTATCCGAACTAAAACTAAAATTCATACTTTTTATTCAAATTAAAAATGAACAAATAACAGAAAAAAATATAAATTAAAGTTTTCTAATTGTGGTGGAATTAGAAACATATTTAAGTTTATTTATAAACGTGGGATGTTTTGTTTTTTTCTTCAATCTTCATATCTTAAAAAAATAAAAATAAAGAATAAAAACGTTAGTACCTGAAAACTGCGTGGGAAAGTCACGTTGGTCAAAAGAGAAGATTAGTTTATTGAGGAATAAAGAAGTGTGAAGACTAGGTGCAGTTGATGGAATGTAAATAAAAAAAATTAGGATATTATAATTTAGCACGTGAAAAATATAATAACTTATCGCCAAAAATAATAAATGAGAGGAAGATAATCAAACCCCAGATACAACCTCAAACATGTCGAATAATGTTTTTTGACTTCGTGCATGGTTGAGACGGAAAAAAAATTAAAAAATATAAATAAGATAAAATATAAGTTTAATTATGTAATGAATTTGGACATTATTTAATTAATTTTTTATTAAAAATTTATGATTATTTGTTTTTCTAAGTACATTATGATTTAAGTTTGTTATTAATTAGAGATAGTGATATTTTTATCTTCTCATCTCTAATTTAGTGATTAATTTTTTTATTTATAATTTATTGATTAATTTATTATGTCTCTGTTGAATGAAGAGAAAGAAAATGTATAAGTTATTTAGTAAGCTAAAGACAACAAAAAAAAATTACGTTATTTTATTAATTATAAAATTAAAAAAATATTTAAAGTCCACAAAATTCTTTAACTAAAACTTAGCTGGAAATAGTTAATTTGTAAGATAAGATAAAATAGAAAAAGAAAGTAAGAAAAGCAAAGTAGAGAGATTAAAGAAAAAGTGTTGTTTTACCTTCTTTATTTAAATTGTTTCGTCCTATTTGTACTAACTATTGTTTATGATGTGTAACTTCCAAACCGATCCACTTAATTAAATTTAAAAAACTCTGAAATTTACAAGGCGTAATTAATCTAATGTTTATTGGGTTTAATAACACAATGACTCAATTTGATGAATACAACCTAAATTAATTGTGTTGGGTTTTTTTATAATCGGTCAAATTTAGCCAAATCTTAATCAACCAGATTTTCAATATATTCCCACTATTGCTTAACCCAATCAATTTATTTGTCTTATAAATAAAAAATGTGTTGCTAGACAACTTGGTTAGTTATTATTAAAATTATTTTTGTTAGTTATTATTTTATTTTATTTTTTGTTAAAATATTGAATCTGTAACTACATTTTTTCAAGTTTTATTTACAACAATTATATAATCTAATTCTAAAATAATATAACAAAAAAAATAGAAATTAACAATTAAAAAGGTCTTAAATTTTGTAACATTGACTCGAGAACATCAAATATAAATTGGGTATTAGGCCTAATAAAAACAATTAAGAAATCTAACCCACTTCAGGTAGAAATTATTTTATTACTTGACCAATGAATTTTGTACAAACTCAACCCATATTCACCCTTATCTTAGAACTTCACTTATCAACGTGCAGTACATTCCTTCCAACTATACTCTACCATAGATCACACTCGTATTTGATTAATGAAGGTTCAGGATATTCTCTTCTCTCCATGGTACAAACATCTATTTAATATTTCTTCGCCATTGAAATGTGAAAAATTTATATTGCAACGAGGTTTTTAAATTAATTATAACTTTTGACATATTAAGAGTTTTTTTTTTTTTTCATATTCTCCTTCTACATTAATTAACAGCCAACTTGTGGTCAAGCCTCCTCACCGACACTGATACTTTTTTTGGTGTAGTTTCTGAGATGCAATGTGTATTATTATACTTGGCAACGAGAATCGTGTCAAGTCCATTCGTATTTCTTCATATTTATTTTCATTGAAAAAACAAAAATACTTTAAATCTAATTTAACTGTGTAAAATTGGTCTATAAAACAAAAACATAGGCATAGTTATGTAGTATAATAGGAATAGAATCTCTAAAATTTCAATTGTGATTTAAAACGAACAAGAGATAGTTTGTATTGTTTAAAATGTTGAAGATTTTACCCAGATTAAAGATAAAGTTTTTTTAATTTATTTTTTATAAGGATAAATTAAATTTAAAATTTATTTTTTAAAATAATATCATAACTATTTAAAATTTATTGTAATAAAAGTATTAAGTCTCATACACGAATTAAAAATACAATTAAGTTTTATAATAAAGTTATCAAATCTTATATATACAATCTCATACACGAATTAAAAATCTATAATATAAGAAGAAAATATCTCACATTTTTAAAGATAAAGTCTTATAATAATTTTTAAATAAATAAGTACAAATTTAATTTTAAAAAAATTGTAAAACTGATTTAAAGTTATAATTTATTTCATTAGACATACCTATAATTAATTAGTCTAAAAGTACTATTGTCGTGAAAGTTGAGGTAAACATGAATGGTTGGTTTTGAAGCTTCAAAAACAAGAAAAAGATATGTCGGTCCAATATTGTCTCAACACGCTTTCAAAAGTGATAGCCATAGCCATAGCCATGTTTGTTTCCCAGCACCCCTATACCTCCTAAAAGGGACTGTTTTTCACGTTTTTACGAAAGAACATGGCCTTAGAATGCTGTGTTTTGTTTGAAGGCTCCGCTTGAAAATCGATGCTCTTCACAAAAATCCGCAACATTTTTCAACTGTGACTCACACACACACATTATTGAAGAACTTTTTGGTGGGTTGTTTGTTGTTGGAAAGAAAGAAAGCAACAGAGACACTTTCATAGCATTTTTGGGTGAAATGGTGATGGAAGACTAGTTTAAATCCGTGACTTTCAGAACTCAACTAAATGGTGAAAGGACAGTGGAGAAATTATACTAGTCCTAAACCATTACAATTTCAATTAATACCTATGTCTAAATCATCTGTGACCACCTATGCCAGACAAAAAAAAAATAGTAGTTTTATTATTTACAAAGTTAAGTATTTTTAATTAAATTAGTATTAAAAAATATTTTATCAAGTATTTAAAAGATTATTTTATTTAATTTAAGTATCTTATTATTTGATCTATATGATTGTTATATTTGTTCTATTGTCTCCAACTTAATTATCAACCGTATTCTCTTTAAAAATAAAAACAATGATTACATTAAATTTATAAAATATTTCAAAGTTAATTAAACATATTGTTTATACCCATTAATAATAAAGACTGATTTTTGTATTGTAATATATATATATATAATAAACTATTCATAATATGTAGTTGTGATTAAAGACTTACACTATCAACCCATTGAATTTTTTCTCTTTTGACGAGTTGACTGAAAGTAAATATATAATCTCATTGAATAAACTTTTTCAATTGCAAATGTTGGGATAAACAAAAATTAGTTTATATATAGATTAATTTGTATAAATATTCTTATATATATTTATTTAAAAACATTTTAAAAATAAACATTAACTTATTTTGGTTTATGAAAAAAACTATTTTATTTTCTAAAAGTACTTAGGTGACATGAACAGGTGTCACTGGGCGTGGGGAAGGACAACCTGCCTGGAATCAAAGGAGTGATGGATTTGGGCTGGATTGCTTTTAAAAATCTAATGGGCCTTTAACAAGTTGTAAGAGGCCTTTTCTTCCTGCACCCCCAAAATTTCTTGGCACACTCATACAATTTTCAAAGTAAAGTGAATTATGGATTATCCATGCTAGAAAGTTTTTTAAAACATGTTTTTCAAAATTCATGAAATAGATTCTATAACAATTTTCAAAACAAACACTTTCATATTCTTATTGTGATTACATATCACAAATATGAATTTAAACCTAACTCATATTTACAAAATTAACTTATAAATAGAATTTTTTCTCACTCTAATAGCAATCCAAGAAAAAATAATATAATAGATCCAACTAACTTTGCTATAATAGAGTCTTATACCATATTAAAATGTAAGTCTAACTCATATTTAAAAAAATCACTTTATAAGAGAGATTATCTCCGCTACATGGTAAATTAACCTCGTGTCTAACGCAACCCATCTATATGCGTTACTTTCCTTTTATGTTCTGAAAACTTACACTTAGAAGTTATCCTGAATAATGGTTTTCTATTGCAGAAAGAAATTAGAGTTTTATACAGTTTTTCTTTCTGAATTCAACTAATTAACTATTGGAGAAAGTATACTAATAATGATTGACATAAAAAGATTCAACTAATTTTACACAACATTATCCATAGAAAGTTACATGGAAGGATAATACAAAAGTCTTTGGTACTAAAACCTGTGACAAATAACATCAGCTAGAGAACAAGTTACAACAAACATAAATATACAAAGTCATCACATAAAGACACACGACATCAGTATAAAAGTAAGTCACGCAACCATTTCATCGTTATTTTCAGCATCCCCCATCTCTTCATAGTCACTGTCAATGTCTGCTTCAAGAAGCCACTGCTCAAATTCATCCACGTCATCATAATCATGTGTGTATAACCCATCTGCAGTGTCATAGGGATCAGCCCCAAGCTCCTCACCATGGCATGCCACATGCAAGAAAGGTCTGCTTCTGGCCAAAGCATCTACCATGTCTCTGTTAACATTTCCTGTCACTCCCAACCATTTGAGCCTTGGAAAATATGGTTTCTTCAACCACCGAAATGCAAGTGCTGTAATGCCACCACAGTTATAAAGATCCAACAATCGCAAACTGCTTCCATGTTTGGCCTCATCAATTAGCATTGAAGCTAATGCCATGACTGCAGTATCACCAACCAGAGGGCACTGTCGCATACGCAGTTCAAAGAAGGGAATTCTACTTTTTGCCAGCAGCAGAACTCCATTATCTGAGAGGTTAGGAAGATTAGATAGATCCAGTTCTCGCAATTCCAGCACACAGCAGCCATTGAATAGAGCTGTGATACATTTATCAGTTAGTCTCTTGCAGCCGCGAAGAGACAATGCATAAAGTGAACTAATGACAGATGGTCTCAAGTACAAAAGTCCTGCATCAGTTATATCAGAGCCATCTAACAGTAAAATTTTCAGTCTACACAGAGTGCCAATGGCCTGGAGAGCTTCGTCCCCGAGGCTTCTGCAATCTCTCAGGTCAAGAATTTTGAGTTCCTTGTTTGATGCCAAACTCAAAACAGCATGATTAGTTAACAGATTGCACCGTCTCAAGCTAACATGTGTCAAAGTAAGGGATGTTGCAGAAATATCATGAAAAACTAGATCAGTTAAATGAGTGCCATGAGTGACCTTAAGCTTGTATAAGCGAGTGCAAGCATGCAGGATGGTTTTGAAACCAGAGTCTGTGACACGACAAAAGCCACCAAGGCATATGCTTTCCAAGTTTGCACACTTGTCTGCCATTAGAAGCAATGCCTGGTCATTCACTCTTCGAAAGTAGGTGATAAGAAACTCTTGGCTTCGAACCAATGAAAGATGTTTCAATCTCCCAAGTTGATTAATTTGTTGAAGACCAGCATTGGTTAAGTCAAATGTAACTCTTGGTTCAATCAAAGGCGCGTCTTGAAGATCCAAATGTGTCAAAAAGATCAAGCCTTTGGATATTGTGCCAATCATAGCATCAGTTATGTAGTCTACATTAAGACATAGTTTCTGAATGCTAGGAAGTATGGACGGTTGAACAGGATTTGAGGGCAGATGGGATCCCAAATTCGGGCTCAGCAGTTCAGTGACGGTAACTGAAGAAATGTAACCAATCTCAAGAGAAGTAAGTTTCTCCGAGGCAGAAGCCCACACTCGAGCAAAGTTGTGACGAAGAAAGAGGGAGACATCAAACATCAGAATCAGTTCCTACCAAAATAACCACTACATCAACAACCAACGAACATGATGCCATATTTACAACTAGAAACATTGAGAGAAATAATCTCAAGAAGCATAAAGAAACTTGAAGTTACATCAGTAAATGAGATGCTACAATAGATTATTATTCAACATCATAGATAACTTTCCCTTATCCAGAGATATTTGCGGTATTCACCTACCAAAATTGGGGTCGGTAATCATGTAATAAAAGTTTGTATCAGACCAAATCTAAGGAACTTAATGCAAGTTTGGTGATATTATTATTTGCCCAAATGTTTAAAGGCTTTAACTTTAAATGGCATGCCTTACTTCCAAGTGGGAGCAACCGCTGAGCAACTCCTCCAGATCGGAAATATGAATGGCCCTCCCTCTTTTCTCGGCGACGGAGCCAAGGTAAAGAGACCTGAACGGGGAAAAAAGAAGATGAACGGAAAGGGTTATTGGGAAAGCGAGCGATGTGGGACATGAGAGAGAGGAAACCTTAGATCCTTGCAGCGGTTGCCGATCTCAGACAAGAGTCTGCCACTGAAATCGGCGCAGTTGTGGAGAGAGAGGTCGTGGAGGGAGGGTTTGAGGAGGAAGGCGATGGCGGAGTCGTCGAGGCGGGAGCAATCGAGCTTGAGAGTGGTGAGGTAGGGATTGGGCGGCAGCAGTGGTCTGAGCAAGTCGCCGGAGGGAGCAGTGTCCTGGAAGAAAGAGGAGAATGAGATTGGGAAATTGGGAAAAAAGAAGAGAGAAGAAGGTGAAGAGAGAGAAGGGTACGAGGAGGTTGAAAGAGGGGAGAAAGGAGAGGATGTGACGGGCGCAGGAGCGGAAGGCGGAGGAGGTGGAGGCCAGGGAGCAGATGGAGGCGATGTCCAGCTTCGTCATCACGGTCGCCACCAGCGCCGACGGGAGCCCTTCCAAGCTCGCCGCGCCGGCGCTGCCGGTTTCTTCGTTCGATCCCATGCCCCCACAGACAAACACAACACGTTCCTCGGATCCTCTCTTATTCTTAATACATTCATAAATAAATAATAATAATAAAACAAAAACAAAACCGTCCTCCTTATTAATTCCGAGGAATATAACATAGGTACGGTTTATAATTTACTATTTATTATTTTGTAAAAGATAAATGAAATTACTTTTTATTTTTCTTTTCGGTTTTTTTAACCGGACAAGTTTAAAATATAAGCTTTATAAGAATATCTTATTGGAAGTCACTGACATAAATTTAAGATGTTATATTTAAAAAGAAAATTCTTAGACCATAATTCTATGCTAAAAATATATTTTTTCTTTCAATGACTAAATAAAAATTTATTAAGATATAGATTTTATAATTTTTATATTAGAGTAAAACTTAAAAATAACCTTAAAATTAATGTAACATGGAAAGATAAAAACGAAAAGTAAAACCTCGTCAATGTAAGTATTTTTTTCTTAAAAAAAATATATAAATACAACAAATCAAACAAAATTTACCCTAATACACTTCCTTGTGTTTCACCAGTTAATCCGATTTTGTTTTTATTTTTCAGAATTCGAGCTTCTATTAAAAAAAATGAAAATTAGTTGGTGCATAATCGAATTCCTAATTATTCTTTTGGGTCATTTTTTTTCTAGCGTATTTTTTATATATATAATTCAATTATGTGTTATTTTAAATTTTCTGTACATTTTTTATTAAAAAATGTTGATAAATTTCAAATTACAAATAAAAATAATAAAAAAGTGTATATTCTTTATTTCTTTGTCTGTCAAGTTTTTGCATATCTTTTATATACGTATAGTTTAATTGCAACATATTTTTACAGAAATCTTTTATAATGTAAGTTTAATTTATCATTTTTCTCTATCTTATGATTTGTTTTTATAAAATATTGTTGTTTTATTTATTTATTTTAAATCTGTTTTTTTATTTTTTTTAATATACTCTTATGTTCTTCTAAAATTAAAAATAATTTTTTTGTTTTCAGTTTTATACTTTAATATATTTTTTCAAGTATACTCTTTATATGAAGAGGGGAAAAAATATAATGACAATTTTCACTGAATTCATAAGAATCAAGCGAAATAATAGATAATACATGGTAGAAAAAAAAATATTTTTCTTTGTTTGAGTGAAAGAGTGCCTTATTGAGAAGTTCATACATGAAATCATCAATTAAATATTGAATTATATTTATTAATAATTAACTCTCTTTTGTTTTTGAGATAATAAAACTGTATATTTTTATTAGTTTCATTATTACAATAATACGGAATCGATTCTGTTTGATTTTATTTATTTCTGTTACCTTTAAAATACATTTATTTTGATATATTTAAAAATGTATTTATTTCTATAAATTTAAATTTATTTAATATGTTTTAAAATATTAAACTTAATGTATTTTGGAACAGCCTAACAAAAAATTGAATCTAGATTTATACAAATATCAATCAATAACGACTGTTTGCCTCATTCAATTCTCCTTCGTTTTGTTTTTCCGTATCATTTGTCCTTAAAGAAAGTTAATTTTTGTCTAATTTTTTTCTCCTCATATATGTGTTTGTGTATTATTCAATTATACACTTTTTTGTGTGTTTAGTTTATGATTAAACCTTTTTATTTATTAACAAATGTCTCGTTATGTTTATTTTACTTTTGCCGCTCTTGTCTGTGATTTGGTTTTAGTAATATGCTATTTTCTTGATTTTTATTGTAATTTATTTAATTTTTATAATACGCTTTCTTTATTTATATAAAATTATACTTTCAAATTGAAAGAATAATAAGCTTATGGGTGTGAACACATTTTAATCCATGAAGGAATATAATTAAAAAGAAAGTCGAATTTTCTATTATCAAAAAATTTAAACTAATATTTTCTTCTCATTTATTTTTATATTACCCATGTCTTGTCTTAGTAATTTTTTTAAAAATAACAATTATAATAATTTTGTGTACATATTGGTTGTACAACCACTAACACAAATACTAGTATAAATTTTTATTTGAACCTTACTAACATAAGGAATCTTAAACAATTTAAGTCAAACACATTGAAAGTATACTTGATTTATTTTGTGTCATTGAAATATTTTCATACATGTAAATAACAAATTTGTAAAATCATCATTACAAGACATTATTCATGACCATTATTCACAATAATGTGACAAACTCTTTCTTGCACACTTTATCCTATACATAATAATAAAAAACAATAACTAGAATTAAATATTGTCTGCAAGTTGTGAAATCACATAAAATCAAAAAATATATATTTTCAAATTGTTTATCGAAATTTGTTTGGGACCTCATATGATTGCATCTTTAATAACCTGAAAGGAAACATATAGGGATTCATCAAGTTATTTTGCCAACTTAAAATAAAAA
>Ga0099825_1001920_pt1 | contig 27134 bp, 15 predicted proteins | sample SiratroredBW_FD_76838 | JGI IMG/M metagenome (GOLD analysis project Ga0099825, IMG submission 76838) | Root nodule microbial communities of legume samples collected from California, USA - Siratro red BW | ecosystem: Host-associated > Plants > Roots > Nodule | place: USA: California | collected...
AAAAAATATATATTTATATAAAATATATGTAGATATATTTTATATAATATATATATATATTTATTTATATATATATTATATATATATATATATATATATATATATATATATATATATATATATATATATATATATATATATATATATACTAAATTAAACCTTAAACTAAAAAAATTATATAAATGTGAGAAAACATAAAATTATTTTTATCTTTAGAACTTGTTTTCATAATGTTTGTTATTGAAACTCGACGTTATTTATTTTTCAGAATTAATTCTTATAACTATTATGGAAAACATAAAGAAAGAAAATAATTTTTAAACCATCATATTTATGCTAAAACTAATATAGTTTTCTTAACTTTTAAAACATGCATTACACATTCATTATAAAATTTTATTTACCAAATATATTTCTATAAGTATAAAACAGTTAAAAAAATGTTACTTTTAAAGGAATATTAAATAAAATCGGGTTGGATAACGTAAAATATAACTTGAACCCACCTAAAAATTGGCTCAATTTTCAAATTTAAACATATCAATAAGTTAAATTGAGTTAGATGATGTCCACCCTTAAAATAATAAACATCATCCTTAATAAGTAAGATCATGATTCTAAAATAATCTCACATTTAAATAATTTTACTTCCAATTCAATATAAGATTTCTCCCTTAAAATGTAAGATGGTGACATTTTACTAAAAAATATATGATATTAACAAAAATAATAGTAAGACGATCATACTCAATATAACACCCAAAGAGATATTATCCCTCAACTACAATAGTGATGGATAATTAATTTAATATCCATAGTTTGACTTGGTCTTCAATTTAGCACCATCTTTGACTGGTGTTATATTTACTTAAGACAACGTCAATGATAATTAATGTACTTAATAGTCATGGTTTACTTATTATTTAATTTTGACTATTAAATTTTCATTATGCATTGGCTTCTGACTTTCTAAATCTACATGCACATTCATTTCTCATTCTCATTTCTTTGATTTTTCTTCCCCTCTGCCTCACCCAAAACCTACCTCCATCCCAACACATAACCATATCCTTCGTTGTGTTACAATTAACATCACTAATTTCCTTGGCTTCTTTTTATAGTTTTTTTATTAATGTAATTTTGTTTTTTCAGTCTAATATGGTCTCCATTTTTTTGCTGAATTTTTCTGTGGATTTGGGTTGTGGTTTGTTTTTGCTCTCATAATTGATACTATAATATATGTTATTGTTTTGTGAATTTTATATTGATAACTTGTTCCACAGTAGGTATCTCCCTAAGTTCTGTTATTTTTTTAATATATTTTTTTGTGAGTTAAAGGTTATTTGTTCTTGGTTGAATTTTGGTATGTCTAGTTATTTTTGGTGACTCCAACTATTGATACAGGAATTTTGTTTTGTATGTCTTGTTGTGTTTTGGTGTGTTTTAGTAAAAGTTTATGTTTAAATATTGCTTGAATATTATTCTACATTTTTTTCAAAATTTATATATGAGTAAGGGTAGAAGTACAATCGGTTTCTAGTTATTGAATTTAACATCATCACTATGCTTTGCAGTATTTAATTAAAATAAATCATTAATATTATATTTTCTTATAATCATGAATTATCTTATACTTAAAATAATGAACTTTTATAATAAATTTCACAAAATTAATTCACTGATTGTCTAAAATGATTGATATAGCAATATATTAAGGTTAAACTTGAAAGAATTTATTTTATAATTTTTGAAATAATTGCAATACAAATAATTCTATTATTATTATTATTATTATTATTATTATATATGAAAATGTGAAAGTGAAAACAATAATTCTAATACATGTGTTTTAAATCAGAGTGATGCTGGAATTATAATAACCGTAATTAATGCCCTGTCCTTGTTCCCTTTATACACACACCCCTTCAATCAGAGTGTGTTTCTGTTTGGGAGCTTTATACACAAACACACTCATCCACCACACCCTTCTTCCACTTCAACTACATTTCTCTCTTTCAGATCCAAAACCTTTTTCTTTTTCTTATTTCCACTTCTTCAATTCCCCTCTTTCTCCACACCAAGAACAATCTTATTCTCAAATCCCCACCATTTCCTTTTTTCTGTCTCTGTTTATTATTTTTTATCCATCCCCTTTAGCCCCCTTAGTGATTATCGCCACAAGATTATTTTTTTTCGCTGGCTCTCTGCTTAATTCATTAGACTAGCTCCTTCTCCTACGTGATCTGTAACTGGGCATTTACAACTACCCTTTTGGTACTTCCGCCAAATTCTCTATGTTGCTCTTGTTTCTACTTCCGAATTCTCCGTCCCTTATACAGTGCTGTGTAGTGTAGAGTGCGTTCCTTTGTTGCAATCGTGGTTGCTATTTTAGTCACAAATTTTACTGGGTCTACCTTCGTATTATTGAGCTCTAAAAGTTCTTTTTTTGTTCTTCTTAATTTATCCTCTTTTTGCACTTTTCCTTTACTTTTGCCTTTTGATCATCCCTCGTGATCCGGAGATTCTTGTGCCATTCTAAATTAACTGGAGGTGGAGTTGGGTGATTTGAATTTGGGTTACGGGTCAGGAGGTTGTTCGATCATTAACGAGTTTTATGCTTAGTTTCCAATATGCCTCATGATCAGAGAAAAAAGGTACAGTTACTCGATCAACATAACATAACCGCACACTTTTTAGTAGATTTATGTTTATGTAGAATTAGCATGGTACACTTTTGTGAAGACAATGATTAATCCTTGCTTTGTGATTTCTTCGTTTATACATAGTTTAGGTAGGATTTGTACCCTTTGTATTGAGATAGGGATAACATCTTTACATTCTCTCTTTCTCCATCAAATACATGGCTTATTAACTAGAAATCACTGATCGTTTTGGTCTGCTTTAACTTTCTTTTTATGTTGGGAGTTTGAGCAATACTAGGTTGGCTATCAATGGCTTAACACGTTCATCATTTACTGGGCTTGGTACCGGGTGTGACAAGATCTCAATTGATATTTTCAAACAACCATCAATGTATACATTTTAAATTAGATACACGCTCTTGATGTACAATGGCAATAACAAAGTTTGAACTAGGATCTTGTGCAACAAGATTTGAAATTAGCTCAGTTTTTTAGTTTACTCTCTATGTTATTACTAACTTCTCTCTTCTCTTTTTACCTTTTTTAGTCTAATTTATTTGAATAAATTATGCTTATTTAATTTATAATTTTAAACATTAATTATAAACATTTTCCCTTTAATTCAATTTTTTCTAGATTTGAAACATGCATACATTCTACAGTTTCTAAACGTTTTATTTTTTAATTTTAATCTGCTCTTTTTAAATTTTACCAAAACTTTAGAGCCCCGTGCAATATTTGAAATACTTATTTACTACAACCAGAATAAGTATGCCGGTAGTCTTAGTATTGCTTTTTCCTTTGCCCCTTGTTATATTTTAACTGGGTACTTCAAATTGTGCTTTCATGAATAGTTTTGTGAAAACCTACATGAAACAAATAGAGCTTCTGTCTGCTTCATTTCCTTTTTATCTGTAAATTCATTTTCTTATACTTAAACTCTCTAGAAAAGAGAATTCTACTTACTGTTAGAGGAATGAGTCTAATGCACTCTGGGTGAGTTATAAAATCTCATGTATAAATTAACTAAAGTTATATCCATTGTCTAAAAGCTGTTGTCTAGCTTTATTTTTTTTCTGTTTGTATATATGAACACAAACTATAGATGTTGTGCTTGCTACTTGTATTAGGTATGAAACCTCATTCTGGTTTCATGTGTGTTGCTGCTCATTTAAATCATGGCTTTGGCTTTACTTGTTATCTTCACGCAGAGTATAATTTGTTGTGTTTATGCAGTCATCTGTAGATGTAGACTTCTTTACAGAATACGGCGAAGGCAGTAGATACAAAATAGAGGAAGTAATTGGTAAAGGAAGCTATGGTGTTGTTTGCTCTGCATATGATACACACACAGGAGAGAAGGTTGCAATAAAGAAAATCAATGACATATTTGAACACGTCTCTGATGCTACCCGCATTCTTCGTGAGATCAAGCTTCTTAGACTCTTACGCCATCCTGATATTGTGGAGATCAAGCATATTTTATTACCTCCTTCTAGAAGGGAATTCAAAGATATATATGTTGTTTTTGAACTTATGGAATCCGATTTACATCAGGTCATCAAAGCAAATGATGATTTGACTGCAGAGCATTACCAGTTTTTTCTCTATCAGCTTCTTCGAGGCTTGAAGTATATACACACAGGTTATGATCTTTATATTTCGCTAACTTTTATTTTGAATTTCTTAATGTACCTTTTTCATAGTTAATGTTTTATACAAGAACTAGTTGCTAAATCACATGACCATTGTGGCTGATTTAAACTTGTTAATGGGTTTGTAGCAAATGTTTTTCACCGAGATCTGAAGCCAAAAAATATTTTAGCAAATGCTGACTGCAAACTGAAGATTTGTGACTTTGGTCTTGCCAGAGTGGCTTTCAATGATACACCAACTGCTATATTTTGGACAGTAAGAATCTTTTTCCTATCAAATACTCACCTTAAACATAGTTTTCCTTCACATGTTGTTTATGCTCACCACTTGTTTCCTCACAGGATTATGTTGCTACACGGTGGTATAGAGCTCCGGAATTGTGTGGATCTTTTTTCTCCAAGGTTCAATATCTGTTGCCTTTTTTATCCTGGATCACTGCTCTCTTTATCTTATACTCATCATTGCTTGGAATATAAAAGTTGGAAACATGCTTTCCTTCCCCCACATCCTTCTTGTCTCTTTCCTCAAGCCAATATGCTAGCATTCCAGGAATTGTTTGGAATTTTATGTTTTTTAACTGCTGTTAACTTATAAGGGGCATACTAAAGAACCTGGGTTGAGACTTGAGATATTTCATCAATGTTTGTTTCATATGCTAATATTTTCCAGTTGAAAAGGTTTAGCTTGACACTTGAATCATTATTGGTTATGTGTTGTTTACTTTTTAGTCAAACAAAGGAAATGAATGTTTGTGAAATGACGATGGATAATTGATGTTGTTACAATATCCTTTTCTTTCAGTATACCCCAGCTATAGACATATGGAGCATTGGCTGCATTTTTGCAGAACTTTTAACTGGGAAACCTCTTTTCCCAGGGAAGAATGTTGTCCATCAATTGGACCTCATGACTGATTTTCTTGGAACACCCTCTCCTGAAGCCATCGCCAGGGTCTGTTGTTCATTTTCCATTCCTTCTAGCAAATTTGTGTCCTTAATTTTGTTACTTATATGACTTTGGCAGTATATTAACAGGTACGGAATGAGAAAGCTCGGAGATACTTGAGTAGCATGCGTAAGAAGAAGCCAGTTCCTTTCTCTCAAAAGTTTCCTAATGTAGATCCCCTTGCTCTTCGGGTGTTGGAAAGAATGCTGGCATTTGAACCTAAGGATCGACCTACTGCTGAAGAGGTTAAATTTCCATCCATCTGTTACCTTTCCACACATGAAATTTAGTTTTAATCAGAATACTGTTTATGATATAATTAGGCTCTAGCAGATCCATATTTTAAAGGCTTGGCCAAGGTTGAGAGAGAGCCTTCTGCTCAGCCAGTTACCAAGATGGAGTTTGAATTTGAGAGACGTAGGATAACAAAGGAAGACGTGCGAGAGCTTATATTCCGAGAGATTCTGGAGTACCATCCAAAGATGTTAAAAGAACATCTAGACGGAGAAGAGCCAACAGGATTCATGTATCCAAGGTACTATTGTCCGAACCTGCACTGAAATTTCTTTTTCACTTCTGACTCTTTTGCACGAGTTTGAGCACTTGATGAGATATGTAAATTCAACATGGAGTGATATACTATATGACAGTCAAATAATAACATTTGGTCAACCTTTTTGTTCTACCCTTTATCTAATTTCATATATAGGTGCTTCGAGGATTTATTCTTCTCCACTTGTTCTGCATTTTCCCCTTCTTCTAATGAATTCCCTGTTTACCATAAGATAGAATTTGATTGTTGTGAACCATAAAACATCTTCATATAAAGATTATACCTTTTTTCCTCCACCCAGTTAAGTTGTTCTGCTCTAGATCATCAAGCATCATAAACATTTCCTTTGGATACCTACTTTTTAATGTTGTTAATGAATACTTTTTAAAACTTTACCTGGAGTTCACACTTGTTGAAACATAAGTTTAATTGCAATTTCATGCTTATATAGTCATGTAAATTTTTAATCCTACTTTATATAGTATATCACTTCAGCTTTTTCTTTTATGCTAACACCTATTTCAAATAGTGCTGTGGACCACTTCAAAAAGCAATTTGCATATCTTGAGGAGCACTATGGAAAAGGTGGAACTGTTACTCCACCTGAGAGGCAACATGCATCATTACCCAGGTATCCTAATTTTTGGTAATGGTTTCTGGAAACATGGTTTTTGTCTTTGGCTATTGCTCTTTTATCTTGTCAGTGTACCCATTTATTTTCTCTTGAACTGCACGCCAACTGTGCTGATTTGAGACTGTAAATGCAGGCCATGTGTGTTGTATTCAGATAACTCTAGGCAAAACATGGCAGTGGTTGCAGATGATCTCTCCAAGTGTAGCATCAAAGAAGTTGACAAGCCAGCCATAGCCAAGACTGGTGGTCTCCCAATGACCAGGCTTCCTTTACAAGCTCCTCAAAATATTCAAGGTGTGATGACTGGTCGTAGTATGTATTTTGCTTCTTCATTTCCCTCTTTCTTTCCTGATCTCATATATGTGCAAGACAGACATTGTCTTCAAAGAGTGTTTGTTCATAGTCTTGTTACATACCCAATAAGAAGTATGTTTCTGGTTGTGTGAACTTGTTCTTGCTTCTGTCACATGATGGGAATTATGTGTGAATGGCTGAAAACAGTAGGACTTGTATTCCTGAAAGTGGATTTTTTTAGATTCTTTTGATGAGTGTATTTCAAGCTTGCTTCTTGCTGATTTCCTTCACATGCCTCAGGTGTTGCTCCACGTCCCGGAAAAGTTGTAGGTTCGGCATTGCGTTACAACAACTGTGGGGTGGCAGTTACAACTGAGACTGAGCAGCGGAGGACGGGTAGAAATCCATCTGTTTCGTCCAAGTATGCTGCTCAAAGCTGTTCTTATCCAAGAAGAAACCCAACCTGTAAAAATGAGAGGGCAGTTGAAGGAATTGAAGGTACTAATGGACTTCAGACAAAGCCTCAATATCTGGCACGCAAAGTTGCTGCTGCTCAAGGGGGACCTGGTGGTAGTTGGTATTGATTTTGGAAATGTTGAATTTGTGCCCTGCAATTGCTTTGTGCCATCATATTAGGGTTTCCTGTTCACACAGAACCAGATAGATCAATCATCTGAATTGAACAAAGATAAGAGTGGCCACAGCATCAACGATATCAAACAGTGAGAGAGCTAAAGGGATTATAATCTAAAGAATTCTCTAGCTGATGTTTTATTAGATCTTGCAATTTGCTTCAGCAATTTGATGTTTGGAAGGTTCAACATGGTGCAATTCTTGGTGTCTAAATCGTTAGCAACAGAGAAGGAATGACCTGAAAAGCATGGAATGAAGGCAGTGCAGCTGCTGCTGCATATTTGTGTTCATTTGCAGAATATATTTTGGGCAGCTTCTGGTTTGAAGTCTAGTCAAAAAATCCCATCTTTCTCTGTTTCTTCAGGTCAGGTTGAGGCTTGCTCTCTTCCAATCTATACCTTCTCCTTTTACTTTTTAACTAGATCAGGAAGAGTTTAATTATTAATTTGTATCCTTAATTGTTAATTGAATGAAATAACGTAAACTGTCTTAAATTAATTATATATGTATAAAATTATTACTTTTGTCATTAGTATTTCTGAAATGTATTTTAAATTAAATGGAATGAATTTGGAATTATCACAGCCAATATTCCCATTTCTGGTGCATAAAATGGGTAGCACGCATGAACACCCTAATTAACCAGAACCACGCCTTCACAAAACTTATGTATATACGTTGATGTTTTCTTACATTAATTTAATTAGCATTAAATATTTATTTTAATAATTTAAACAATTTAGCACCAATCTCTATATTACTTATTGAAATTAAGCTATAGTTTCAATAAAATGACGGTACACAGAAACATATATAGTACAATAATTTTAAATTTTGTCTTATTTTATTTGTAGTTTGAATCACATTAGAATGAAAATATATCCAACCGTATACTCTAAGGTTTATGCCCCAATGACACAACCTGATTATGTAACTTGCAATCCACAAACAAAATTTGGCAGTGCTATAAATTAACAAAATGTTAGATTGGGTTTCTTCTAAGGAAGAAATTGGCATTAAGAGTCAAATGGCAATTAATTAGTTAATGGCAATTAATTAGAGGATGTGTACTATGTCACATGATAATGTCAAATATTATATCTACAAGCTTTCATGCTCTATCCAATTAATGTTTGGTGATAAGATTATTAGGTGCCAAACTTTCATGCCAACCATACAAAATAAGTTTTTACCATCACAAAAAAAAAAAATACTAGAACTAATTTATCATTTTGAAAATAAAACATTAAAACCAGATTTAAAAAATATAAAAATAAAAAAGTTCTTTTCCATTAAAATAAATATTTAACATAATTGTGTATCTAAGATTTGAATATCAATTATTTATTTACTATTTAATTTAAAATAAATTATTTAATTGAAAAGGAAAAAAAAAATAAAGTTAACGTGCACCAAAAATTAAATTGCTGTGTTATTTCCTCCCAAATTGGACAATTATTTTTTAAGAAGAAATTTGACAATCATTGATTCCTAAATCTATTGTCATGTGTGCGCCACCTTTGACAAAGCTCGATGCATCCACACATGAAATAACACACTCTTTTCCTGTTTCTTTAGTGTTGTTCAATTTTTTTTTAAGAAATATAATGTATATTTTTTAACTTTAATAACATATCTATGAAATTTTCTTTTTTCTTTTTAACATCACAATAAATACATATAGCCAAATTAATAAAAAATTTGATGAAAGATAGAAGTATAAATAATAATGAAAAGATAGTTAATGTTTTTTTATTTTCCAAATGATAATCAAGCAAAAATAGAATTTAAAAAAACAGACATTTGAAAAGGAATAAGTAGTGTAGAAGCAAGAACCAATAATATTTTTCTCACATTGCCAAATCTCTGTTGTATATTATAACATTAACCAATATTATCTCTAGTTAGTAGTCTTCTGTTTCTATTACTGCAATGGTTAAAGGATATAAAGCAGTGTATATTATTACCATCACCATTAAAGTTATTATTATCATTTAAAATAAAAGTTTAAATTTTATGTATCCATAACTTGCCAACAAATTAGCTTCATATAATCTCTAATTCTAAAATTCTAATAAGAAACCTGCAGAAAATCTACCAAAAGAAAGCAACCTTAACCCTTTGGGCAAGTTAGAGTGTGAAGTGACTTCCAAAATCGGCGGAAAGAGAAGCTTCAAGTTATTAATATCATGCCATACCACACCATAGACGTGCCCCCAAAGCTTTGCCATTCTCATTCTTCTATAAAACTCTCCTTCTCTAATCACACTTCTATACAACCTTCACTATATATCACATATAACACAATCACCTTTTGTGAACCTTCAACATAAGTTAAACATTGCAGCTAGCTACTTCAAGACTTGTTGCAATGGAAGGAGCAGGAAGCATTCATGTAGAAGTGGATGAACTCCAAAAGATGAGGCTCAGCGAAACCATCAGCATAGGCACCACCATGTTTGAGCCTCGTGGCCTCAGCAGCATAGACAAGTTGGACAGCAACAACCATGCCAATTCTGTCTCTCCAACAACCTCAGCACCAGAAAAGAAGCTCACCCTTTTTGCCCTCCAGCTTGCAGTGCTTGAAAAAGCAGCAACCGGGTTGGGAACCCTCGGTTTCATTTGGGCAACCGTTGTCCTTCTCGGTGGTTTCGCCATCACCTTAGAAAAAACCGACTTCTGGTTCATCACCATCATACTTTTAGTTGAAGGAACCAGGATTTTCAGCAGGAGCCATGAACTTGAATGGCAGCACCAAGCCACATGGTCTATCACTGAGGTAGTTGTAATCAATCCCCTTTACAAAAAATACTATTAGAGATTTTCAAAATTAACAAAATGTTCTATCTTTCATTAAGTATATAGCATCCTGCAAAGACTTTGCTAATACACATCTTATTGCATGCAAGTTGTATAGAGAGATTATATCTAAAAGGCTTAAACTTACCCATGTTGAAAGCTTGCGTTTTTTTTTTTAAAAAAGTTCCTTTCTATTGGAAGACCATAAATATTAATACTTTTTGCTTTGATATTTCTTATTTGATTCAGAACCATCACCACCAGTATGTTGCAACTGATGCTACCCCAACAAGGACACCAACTAGGATGTGGGTTAGCTCAGATGTTCCACTCCTACCATATGCTAAATGGTTTTTCCTTTCAAGGCATGTTAGTAGGCTTCTCTATTGGCTACAGCTTCTTTCTGCAACAGCTTGTGTGGTCCTCTCGTTGATAAAGCTCGTCATGCATAACTACGGAGAGGTGGCAAAGGGAGACACTGACAAGAGGAACCGCAAATCTGCTCTCTCCATCTTCTATGCGTTGGCTCTTGCTGAAGCTTTGCTGTTCCTGATGGAAAAGGCCTACTGGGAGTGGCAAGTCAGCTATTTGAAGCTGTTGGAAGAGGTTAACAAGGAGTGTGAGTTGGGACCATCGGGAATGTTGTCCACTAGAAGGTTCTTCTATGATGCCTATTCAAGATGTGTCAATGGAAGCATATTTGACGGCTTGAAAATGGATATGGTAAGTTTCTCCATGGACTTGTTGGCTTCTAACTCACCTGATGAGCAGCTCATTGGAGCAAGAATTCTTAGACAGTTTTCAGTGAGTGAAAGATTTTCTGATGATACCCTTCAAAAGATTGGAATTGACATATCAGTGGCGGAGAGACTAGTTGAGATGTTGAATTGGACAGACCCCAAGGAGGAAGAGATCAGGCTCTCGGCTGCTGAGATTTTGTCAAAACTAGCTGGCAAGAAGCAGAACTCTCTCCGAATAGCTGGAATACCAGGAGCTATGGAATCAATATCATCACTTCTGAAAACTAATAGGAGTGTGATTCCTGCAGCTGATGAGATAGGGGAAAAGAAACTTGTATGTGATCACCATAATTATGGGTTCTGTACATTTAACCAACTGGGACTTCTCATACTGAAAAAACTTGCACGTGATCTTGACAACTGTGGAAAGATTGGAAACACAAGGGGCCTTCTTCCAAAGATCATAGACTTCACACATGCCGAAGAGTGGTTGCTGAAGAGTGAGAATGTTACTTCATCCCAAGTTGTAACCGTGAAGAGGTCCTTGCAACTGGTGAAGATGTTGGCTAGCACAGTTGGCAATACTGGGAAATATCTTCGGAGAGAAATTTCGGAGATAGTGTTCACCATCAGCAACATTAGAGACATTTTGAGGCACGGAGAGAAGCATCCTCTTCTACAAAAACTAGGCATAGAAATTTTGACCAGCCTGGCACTGGAAGAGGATGCAACGGAAAGAATAGGGGGCACTGGTGGAGTGCTTAAAGAACTGTTTAACATTTTTTTCAAGCACAACATACCAGAAAATCAGAAACATATAAAAATTGTAGCGGGTGAGGCCCTTGCAATGCTGGTTTTGGAAAGCAAGAGTAACTGCCATCGAATTTTGAAGTTGAGAGTACTAGAAAGGCTCGAAGGAGCATTGAAAGATCCATTGCTTCGTGTGAATGCAGCTAGAATTCTAAGAAATTTATGCACCTACAGTGGATCAGAAATGTTCGACCAGCTAAAGGGGGTAACAACTGCAGCACCCATAGTAAGTGTTAAGCGATCATGAGTGTTTTGGTTTTGCTGAGATAAATTTCTCCATAAACACAACTAAAAAAATGGATTAAATCTTTCCAAAAAATTAAAATAAACTTGTACACGTTGACTTTTAGAGAAGTTAGATGAGAAGTATTTTTTGAAGTTCATGAATTTTCTTATCATTTTTCATTCCTGCAGATACTTAGGGCGATTATGTCAGAAGAAAACAAGATACAAGAAGTGATGGTTGGATTAGCTGCAAATGTTTTCAGATACATGACTAGGCATGAATCAAGCATTGTATTTGAAGAAGCTGGAATCACAGAGGCTCAACTTGCAAACAAACTAGTCCAGATTCTCAAGAAACACCAGTATCCCCCAACCAAGGTTCCAAGGATAAGGAGGTTCGTGATAGAGTTGGCTGTTTGGATGATGAAAGACAAATCAGAAAACATAGACAGCTTCAAGGGTATGGGAATGGAAGTGGTGTTGGAGGGTGTCTTAGAGACCACATCGGAGCTTGAAAGCTTTAATGTTTTCTCTGGCACAGTTGGTCTGCACCGGCACAATATCACAACTCAGTCACTGGTTGACATGGCACTGGAATTGATGGAAGATAGGTAAACCATCAAGGACCATAACTGCAGTACAAAATCAATTATCCATGTTGGCCTAGTGACACTATTGTTGCAGGTGTGTGGATAAACTAAACTGTTGTAGATTCTTCAAAGGACAAGCATGTTTGCTGCGGCTGAAACGATTAACCCAATAACTTATTCATTAATTTTCCAGATTCAATGTTGAAATTGAAATAAATTATTGGCATTTTCCTTCTTATTCGTGCCTTGTGCTTCAAATTGAAATAAATTGATTCAATGTTCAAATTTAAATAAATTATTAGCATTGAAAAATACGAAGTGGTAACTTTAACTATGAAGGATCCATTTTGCTTCTACATTGAGACCAAACTCAAATTTTGGGCTTTTCTTGGCTCAACTAAGGTTTCCAGTTACCTAGGTTTCAAATGTTTTGGCGCTGTTGTCAAGGAAGCTAATAAAATTGACACAAGAAAAAACATCTTGGGAGAAAAAAAAAATGATACAGCAATCATGGAAAATTTTGCAGTATGCTGTCCACATAATTCTTGGCTCTCTTTCCTCCTCGTACAGAAAACAGAAAATGCTCAAACGGAATCAATATAATAAATTTCAATGACATCACAGAAGCCTCCAAACAACTCCAATAATGCAGCTCTCAGTCCCTGTTCACAATTTATTTGAAAGTTGATGCTCAGAAAATCTGAACTCTCTGTCCAGAACATTTACTTCAGGATAGAACACCCTTGCCAAAATTGTTCTGCCACCTCTCTGAAACCAAATCTTTGTCCCACTCATAAATTAAAGGTGAAAATTAATTTGGAAGTCTTGACTTATTTGAAAATATTTAAATAAGATTTTATATTATAAAAGTTTGAATTAAGTTTCTCGATTTACAAGTTATTTTTTAAATTAGATCTCCTATTAGGATTTCTTTTAAGATTCCATAAACTATCGTAATATAATTTAATAATTTACAAAACATTTAGATTAGCAAATCAATTTCAAATTATTTAAATTTTTTAATTCAGTCCATCCAAGATAGCAAATTCCGATCATAAGTAGAATTTAGGAGATTAACATATTCGGATTCGTATCTTATTGTATCCACAAACAATAGCTAACCTTAGAAAACCTCACTATATAGCTGAACTTTATGTACTCCACGTCAATTTAGGATAAGTATTAATTTACTTCATCTTTGTTGACAAAACCCATTATCCCTACATAAAATATGGATATTAACTATTTCCAAATCTATAAATATATCTCACCATCATGATAATTTGAGGGTTGAATGCTTCTGCCTTAAACTCTCTCAATTTCCGTAGAGAACATAATTAAACAAAACATCTATAATTGGCAAAACCCTAACCAAAACATAAACACATTTTGTTAAGTGAATCAACACTTGATGGGAAGGAAAGATAAGAGCCCAGAATATTGTTGAAATGCTGAGTACAATGGAGACAATGTTTCCCATTTAAATTCATAGACAACAAAATATGACAAATCTCACTTATAGTCAAAGAATAGTGTTTGATTTGTTAGTTGAGAATCTAAACATACCAGCTTTACACACGAGCAACCTATTTCTTTGGTACAAACTATGATTTTTTTCTTTTAGTTACAGAAACAACGTATAAAAGAGAATCAATCATCTGATCATAATGGCTATTTGTTTTTGAAAAAATTGAAATCCCAACGACGCATTAAGCCGTCCATGACATGGCCTGCGGGATTCCTGACAACAGTTACTGTGGCTTTAGTATTGTGTGATATGTCAGTCTCTGATGAACTTTTCAGACTACCAGAACTGCCGCTATGAGCAGAATCACTTGTGTTGCTGGATTCAGTTACTGATGACATGTCTGTTGATGCCGTTGGTGGCGGTGGCGGTGCTGACAGTGGCGGCTGCGACTGCAACTGTGGCACTGCTGATGAAAGACTTGGTACAGAACTTGGCTTGGAAACCACATACTGAGAATGGTTTACTGAAATGGAATTTGACTCGCCTTTCAATGTCTCACATTCTTCTGGTACAGAGGAAGTGGTTTTAGATTTTGAATCTGTGCTGTGTTTGAGTGAGGAAGATTCTGTCTCCATGGTTCTTGAATTCTCTTGTGAGGAAGCATCTTTATCTGACGGCTCTATAGCTGCTACAGACACAGTACTAATGCTACTTGTTGGTTGTTCTGCATTTGAATTTCGTACTTCCAGGTCCTTCAGTGACTCCATCACAGCTTCCATGAACATCTGAATAGCATGGGCAAATAAAATGTAACTAAGATACAATATGTTCACTAGGTGCTAGGTTATGTAGAAGTCATCAAGTCGACTCACTCTTTCTTCCTCCTCTGAAGTAGATGGAAAACCTGCAAGGTCATCTAGTTGATATTCAACGTATTGATCATCCTCCAATGCGGCTGGCACATGGGGTCCAAAAGGATCACCATTTGACAATTCAAAGCTAATCATTGATGATGGAGATGGAGAATGATCACCGGACTTCTCCTGCTTCACAAAAAAATCATGAAAAATGTGAGACTCTTGTTCATTTGTGTTTGGTTCCCTCTTCCCTTACTGTATACTTCTTTATTGCTTATTTATTATTTCATCACCACTAAGGTAGATATGTGAATGAATTACATTCTTGAAGCTCGGGTACTGGCTATGCCTAAGCAAATGCATATACACTAGTAGTGTGTAAATAAGAACTGTAGCATGTTTGTTGCATAGGTTAGAATTAAGATGGAATCACACAATTTTGTATTTGTTCAACCTTTGGTGTATCTTAAAAATAGAACAGAAGTGGACAAAAGGTTGGCAAAGTAGCATATATTAAGTCCATCAAATGGATGAAACAGGAAGAATAATAGATCTGGACAAATCTTTTCATTCTTTCTGTACCTCTAAAACTAAGGTAGTGGAACAAAATAATTATTTGAACACAAGTTTCCCCATTTTTTAACATTTAAAATATAAAATCTTTTTCATAAACTTCTAAAATGCAAAAACATTTTATTAGCTGTAGGGAGCACACATAAAAGGCAGGTCTATGCCTTAACTTAGAATTCATTGTTTTGTTGCTATAAAAATGAAATTAGAGTATTCATGAACAAATAAAGAGATACGAGGCCAAGTCCCCTTCATCTGTTACATGTTTGTAAAAGTATTCCAATATATCATAAAAACAACATTTCATGCTAACGTTTCAAGTGATCCGTGCTGCAAGAAAAAATGGATAAAATCGTTATTTCATAGTATACTCTCCTAACAGTCACTAACTCAATAAATATATGAAAAGAGGGATGTTGACACAAACTTTTGGTACAGAAAGCACAGGCCACGGAATCTCAGCAGTGTGTCGGACCCATGGGCGAGGGGAATATTTTAGGACACTCTTGATTGTGTCATGGCATCCTTACATGTTCAAAAACGGCAATTACTACGATTTTCATGCCAAGACAGGAAACAAAAGTGATTCCAATCACACCTTTTTTTTAGTAGTTTGGATGCTTGCCGAGTTACCACCAACACCACTTGGTGCTTGATAACTAATATACCAATACATGCATATAGTTTACAGAAAAATTACAATGCATTTATGGAGAATAAGGGAAAACATTTCAATAATGTGAAAAAGTGAATCGGAAATACCTCATGTTCATGATGTCCATCTTTCGAAGAAATATCAGATGGAACCTAAGAAAAGTCATACAATATATTACTTCGAGAAATAAAAGTCATGCCAATTAAAGAATTTAAACAAAATTGAAATCATCATATAGCTCAAACAGCCACATCTTTGATGGCCATGCGAAAGCCATTTGACATGTATTAATACATTGGATTTTAGCAAACCGCACAAATCTCAGTTGAATATTTGACTTCAGTACTGTTATGCAAAAATATATTTTAGGATCAGGATCATCTAATGTCAGTAGAGGCGTCATAATGTCATGTTATGAGAGAGAAAGATACAAGAATAAAATCAATGAGTCCTATATAGTGGTGGACCCTACCCTACTATAATTGTTTGTCTTTCTTTTCCGTAACATGAATTATCACATTCTTTGCTAACATGAAATCATCATCCTACTCTTTAATGGTTAAAAAATGTTTTTACTCCTTACTCATTTTTAATTCAGTTCCTAGACACACAAAAAATCAATTTATTCCCAATACGAACAATCATTTTTAGGGACATCTCTGTCATCTATGATTATTATAACACAGTTTTGCCCGATGAAAAATGATTACCACATCCAGAGATAAAAACGTAAATTTCTGGTCTCTGCATGATATTCATTTTCAATTAGGTCAGTAGACTTAACTTCGTTATTACTCCAACAAGTGGTAAATCAAAATTGAAAACAACAATATGAAAAATAAAAAAGCTAAATTAAAAACCTGTTTCATATAAGAAACTGTCTATTATTTCATAGCTAGTCCCAAGCCTGGGTAAAGGGTCTATGGTTTCATAGCCAGTCCCAAGACTAGGTGAAGGATGAGGGTTGTGTTAAGCTCTCAACAACTAACGTAAAAGTCATTGACATACCAAACATGGATCACTCATAACTTTTTAAATATAAGAACCAAATAAAAAAAGAATATATGAATATGAACCAATATTATATCTTAACCTTTTTCAAAATACAGGGTACATTTCCTCAGGCAAAACATATTTGCATGTTATACTAACAGTAAATTAAGATCTGATAAATACAAACCTCCATTCTACTCATTGGTCGTCTTGAACGAACCTGCTCAATGGCATTTATCGTACTGCTTGTTGATGGTTCTGCATCTAACAAAGAAACATGTAAGAGATTTGCAAAAGGGAAAAGGTACTAAGTGCTGATCCTCATAAATAATTAAAGAGAATAGGTACTTGAGTCATGCCTTTGTTTTTAGATGATGATTCAATGCTGTAGCCTAATTCATGCATAGATCTCCAAACATCCTGAGGGAAAAAAAAGCCAATTTTTAGAAGATGTACAAGATGGACTATTGAAATTTGAACAGAGCGGAACCAATGAGAAGCATTGCTGATTTTACCTTACCAAAGTAATCATTCACATGGTCAAAAAATGATTCCCCAACCTCATCTTCCGGAGGTTGCAAAACATTGTGAAAAAAAATGTTTATGGAATCAAAGTAAAACTGAGGACGTGGAGAATTGTGATCTCCCTCAAATTTAATTATGTTTTTGTCTCCCTACAAAACATGGACAGCAATATTAAAGATTCAGATAACAGGGATAAAAACAAAAAGAAAATGCAATAGCATAGAATATATACTACAATTAGAAGATACGTGGCCCTAAATGCACCCAGTCTAAGTAACCATCTGTAAGACATTTTTAAATTTCAAAACCATCGAGCATGCTCTAAAGGCACATAAAATAAAGAAAAGGCTTAGAGTTTGTTTGGTTGAGATTATTACTGAACAAATTATCACATTTAAGTCGTCCAAAGAACCTGGCCAAAAAGAACTGTAAACATACTTACCATGTAAGCCTCAAATATCCGATCAGAGTGATGGGGCTGTATAAAATCATCCTCAATGGCATGCCCAAGTAGTGCTGGAACAAAACAACATTTTGCCACCTGCAACACAAACAAATAATTAATTAATATGATGGAGACTATAAAAATGTGTAAAACCAATAGGAATAAATTTTTATTGTTTCCTCCTCCAGAAATTTTCAATAAATTTTGCATTCAGTTCAGAATATTGATTTCTATAGATTTCTAAGCTTTTGAATGCCACATAAAGACATATATGCTCAAGAGGACAACAATTGTCCATGTTATTTCTTTTTTAGTTTTGCATCATTATATGGACAAAAATTAGATCTTGAAAACGCCTAGTCCGTGTTTGGATTCCCTTTCAGGGGTTTCCAACAGAAATCCATACACACTCTAATGCTGCCAGTGGCCCCACAGAGTAAGGGACACAAATTAGTAGTGCTTAGCCAGTATTCAATCAAATATACCATGTGCTCCACCAGTTCTGTCATTAGCACCCAAAAAGTTTGAAAACAAACTTTAAATTGGTTACGATTAGAACTCTACATATCTTGGGTTTAGCAATTAAAAGGAACAAAAGGATGTAACACCTCTCCACTTGTTACCAAAATAAATCCTTCAAATAACATTTTCTTAACCGGTTGGAACTATGTACTATTAGCATCAAATTATAACTTTCTTTAATTCACTACCAAAAGTTTCTCCACCAATGATCATAGCAATTGATCAATTTATTTTACAAGAAACATAACCTGAAATTTTTCAGGCAATATATATTTATGAATTACTGACTAAATTATGTATAATCTTGGAGATTAATAACTGATTGATTAGATTAATAAGTGCATGCTATTGCCAGCAAGAGGAAATATTATGCATTTATATAATTTCCACAGATTCAAGATAAAAAACATATACCATTTGTTACTAATCTCGGGTGCAGTTGGAAATTTTAACTTCTATAGAAAAATGATAAGAAAAAACAAAGCAGTAATAGCTTATAACATTTTTTTGTCAAACTAACTAATCAATCATTTTATACAGTCAGGCAAGTGATATTGATTTCTCCATTAAAAAACTCCTATCATAAAATAAAAGTTAAATAAACAAAGGATAAACAACCTTAATGGTATTGAGGTCCGTTATGTCAAATTTTGCCTTCTTTTGAATAGCTCTTCGCATGTACTGGATTGCAAACTTCACCTGTAATGAGAAAAATGAAACAAAATCCGCCTAACAGTGAGTGATGGCACTCAGAAGTTATTCTCATAATAACAACAAAGCAACCCATCACTAGGCTTACTAAGTTATTTAACAAGATTTTGAGATCTAAGATGTTAGATGAGTGGAGTAAGAGCACTTTAGTTCTTATACTTAAGAACAGAGGATGTTATATCATGTCACATACCACTCAGGCATGCTGGCATAGAAGGAAAATAGTTCCAATAACCTCGAAGTAAAGAACCAAAAGTAATCTATAATATACTCACAGTGAACTTTGGCAGACGAATTTTATATGTATCTACAAGTTCCATCATCAAATCAACCAAATCAGAAAAGGGACTGTCTAAAACCATCCCTGCAATTGAAGGATCCTCAGCTCCATACATAAGGCTGCGAGTAATAAAATCATACATTGCTCAGAGAAAAACCGTATGAATTAGCTAAAATGTAATGTTTGAAAAGCTATAATCATGGTACTTATATTTAGTGCACTTAACAAGGAGAACCATTCATTTCAGAGAGGAACAAGCATATAAATGAGTTTTTTCCAGAGGAAGGTACTTTATATGAGTCTACACAAATACAAAACAGCTAACAACTTTCCTAGTACAATCAAACACGTGATATAATTCAGCCTCAGGATAAAAACAATATTATACACAATCTATCACTCAAGAATGATGATGTTCTAAAAAAGGACTAAACAGGCTGATGTGATCCAAAAACTGGAGAACTAGTTAGACAAGTAAAAAGGTCCATGTATGGATTGCTATTATTTAGTTTTCTATTACTGATTTTTTATCTAGTAGTAGGACACACAAAATGATCCATTTATAATAATTTATATTTTATCTAAATTGATTTATTATGATTTGTAGGTTGAATGATCACATATTCGAACATGATTGAACTAATTAAGCATGAATAACATCTACATGAGTTAAATAACTGACATATTTTTTTAAAACATCAATAATAGAAACTCTCCCCTCACGAGTCATTTCGCCGACTCAAGGTTGTGAAATTGAGATCTTAAACTAAGACCATGAGAGAGATGAAAGATCACAAATTGTGTGATTGTAATTTGTAATATAGACTGTAAGATGAAATCAAAAAATATATTAATATAAATTACTATAATTAGCTAATACAAGTAATAATATAAAAAAATTCAAGGAAGAATTTAGATATTTATTTAATAGTTATTCTTTTTAAAATATTTCAATTGATTTTATATTCAAAAGTGGGTGGAGTAGAAAGAGAACAGACAAAAATCAGTCCAGGTATCTTGCATTTCAGAAGACCCAAAAGAGCCCAATTTGTGGGTTTAAGTAACAAAAAGAAAAACATGAGGAAGAACTTCTTCAGCGGTTCAGCCAGCCGTAGAACTACAACATACGAAGAAGAGAGATGCTACATTGCTCCATAACAGAAGAAACTCTAACAGACCAGAGAACAGACATGGACACAAATATAACAAAGAATTCTGTCTGAGATGAGTAGACAAATGGGAAAAAATGGGTCTTGTGGCTTCCAGATCACACAACCCAACCCACGAATTTTACAACACTGCAGCCACCATCAAATGCACCATAATTCAGTCACTGTAGCAGCCTACAACCATTGCCATACAATAACAAAATCTTAAACGAGGATGCATTATACCAATTAGTGGAAATTTCGTAGTTGATTTACAGCAAACAGAGTAACTATGAACAAATTGCAATATCTTCCTACGGTACTATACAGTCCCGTTTTCACTAGCAAACCTTTCCTAAACCTAATTACAAAAGCAAGTTCAAAGCAAGAATTGGATGAGGATGATGATGAAAACCTACCTAGTTACAGCTCCCATTGAGCGACCCCACAAGCCAATCAAAGACACATTTCCATCATCCCGCAGATAGTTGACCACAGCCTTTAGATCATCCTTCTGAGAATAGCAAATGAATAACAATCATTTCATAATGAAGAAAGACAACAAAGCAAGTAGAAGAAATGTGTGTACCCAGACTCCAATCAAAGAAAAAAACTCAAAGCATTTCTTGTTCTACTGTAATAGAAGATAATTGTCCTGTCCAAGCGTATGATAAGTTTCACAGTTTCCACTGATGGCGCAGAATACTGCTAAAAGAATTACTAAATTTAACTTGGACTAGTAATGTTCGATCAAATTCGCAAAAACCAGAAAACAACAGCTTGCAAGTTCTAGAAAATATCTTTAGATGAGGTTTACTTATGTGTATTGTGTCCAATATGCATGCTAGACCACATAAGGAAATAATAGAACTTTGAACTTGTCAAAATATCTTTCATTTAAAATGGTCCTTCTCACATTTACTCGGGATAATTATGGGGGAGAGATAAGAGAAAAACTACCAGGCCCCACGTGAGTGGATAAATGACACATTAATAAGACTATGCATATCAATAATTAAACAAAATATGATATTTTTTAAAAGGATATTGAGAAAGAACTTACTTCATTCCAGCCTAGAGTAACATGCTCCCCTCCAGAAATTCCAGATCCCGAGAAATCCAGAGTAAAAACTGTAATATTTGAGGGAAGTAAAATTATAGCAGCTTCACTAGCATCAGCCCTACATCCACTGTCATACAAACATATCACTCAGTAAGCATAACCCTACAAAATTTGAAATCTATAAACTATACAACGCCATACATACACTATGGTGCCCAGATATGATATTACATATTAGATACGTATCTGATACAGTAATACGGCTATTCTTAAGAAAATATAAGATATAATTTGTGCCATATATATATACATGTATGAAAACTCATAAATCATAACAAATATATAAAAATTTCAATTCAGATTAAGAACATACTTCTTGGAAATTAAAAAAGTCAAGATAAAAACTAACAATCATTATCATCATCATAAATCAATGTTTATTGTTGTGTACAAACAACAATAATATCAATCTCATTCCCTTCTTGAGCATCTAAATTTCACAATTAAAGTTCGAAGAGTAAATATTTGTTCAAAGCTAGGTTTAAAACTCAAAATAGGAAAACAAAAATGAGTTATATAGATCATATCGCAGTCATCAAAACTAAAAAGGTTCTACAGTTTCTACCATATCAGACCACAGATAACGAGGTAAGTATATTTAAATGTAACACATGTCACTTATTTTCTTTTAATTTTATGTTGAATAACACATAATATCTTTTAATGTCCACAAAGCTATGTAAGAACATATTTTTGTCAGTCAAAAATTATATAATGAAAAATCATAAAATTACCATTGTAATGTGAAAATACAGAAAATTATACACAATAATCACCTTGTCAAACCTGGGATATGTATCTATACATATATAGGAAAAAACTGAAAGAAAGAGTTTATCAAAGTGCAAAATGTGCAAATGCAAGTGCAAATATCAATCAATTAAATGTAATGACTCAAATAAAATGCACCTATATCAATGACAACCAATTAAGTCATCAAAAGACAAAGTGATTATCCAGGCCTGTTGTTTATGGTAAAAAACTAGTCAAACTCAAGATTTTACTCAAACTCGGGAAATGGGAAATAAAATCATAAACCTCGAAATCCGAACACAAAGGATAAGATTCTACAAGATTCATAAAATTCATATATATGCATATGAAATTCTTATATACGCATATTACAATGCATAAATGATGGAGAGAAGACATTACAAAACATCAAATACTTAGGCATAAGAAAATTAATAAAGTTATGAGTGACAAACAAAATAACTCAAGTACTGCAGCTGCCCACTGCTAATATAGAACACGACGTGAACCAACACAAATAAAACCAGAACAATAAGCTAGCAAAAACAGTGAAACAGAACCAGATAAACAGAGCCGCCGAGGAACAAAACAGAACAGGTTTAAAACAGAGACGTGTTCAGATGTGGCAGACAAGAGTTCTGGTCGTGGTGGAGAGGAGCTCTGATCATGGTGGATTTGTGCATCAGATTTTGGGGCGAGATGTTGAAAACAGTCACAAAGGCAATAGAATAACTGTTTTTCTCAGTTCTCTGAGCTTGGATTTACGGGCTTAGGTTTGCAGATGCCCAAAATGAGCAAAAAAAACTTTGAAACCTGAACCACCAAGCAGTATCAAAAAACGCTACAATTCTTTCAAGTTTACAATTCAGCTTCACAATTCCACTCGTCGATGATTCTGAGCAAGCATGACCTCGCCAGGCACAGCAGAAGTGTAGAATCATGCAATTCTAAAAGTCAGCATGCGATTTTGACCAACATGAGTGAAAAAAGGAAGTGCAAAGGAAAATATACACAATCTATAAAGGAGTCTAAAACTTTCAGAAGAAAACTTCTATAGTCTCAGAGGAAATGTTTCAAACAACAGCGTACTGGCTAAGCAAAAAGTAACGCCCAACAATCACCTGTTTCCATGACAATATATTACACAAGGCAGAGGCTTTCCTTCAGGACTGACTATAGGCACGTAATGACTGCATTGAAGAACATCACCCCGACTGTTTTTTATCTGCAAAATATCAAATCTTACATGACAGGCTGACCATGCAGGTTGTCAACAAAAAAAAATAAAGTATGACTTAATAAAAGATTGCTTATGATGGGGAAAAAGTGAAATCAACGCGGACAGAAGTTTTAGAACATCACTTACATACTGTATGTATAAAATACAAGTTAGTTGAGAAATAATTCTTCTAAAGTAGAATTCTAATTCTGATATTTTTCTCATCCTATTATAGTTTCAGTTTTTAAATGATAACTAATACGTCTACTCATGTTGACATTATAGGTAATAAAAACTTCTAGCAGCAATTTTCCAGAAGAGAAATAAAACTGAGGGGTGAAACAAAATATGAAAAATTTATTTATTTCAACATAAAAACAACGGCTTTGAAATTAGAATCATGTTCAAGCATATAATTGACATGTCTTCCTAGGTATCTGTCAATATCAAATTCCCTCTAAAGTTTAATGACTCTGCACCAGTTTTACAGGTTCAAAATCTTCATTGAAGTCAATGGTAGCCGACCTAACGAATCCTTCTTTTAACATTAATGTTGTCTAGTGATGGTGGTCACTTAGGAATTCAATAAAAAATATTAAGAAGAAGAGACAATGAAGACAGTTATTGGAAGTTCAGATTGGTAAGCTGTTACCAGTAAACTATAAAATAAGATAAAATAAAAACCATTGTCAATGCATTCCAATGTAGCGAATGCTGAAAACAATTTTGCTAATGCACTGAATTATACTTTTTTAAATTTACCTCTACATCCTTCCGTTGATACCATTTCCCTTTCAGCATGAACTCCTGCTCCAATAAATCACTTTTGGGGTCATATTCAGCTCTGCACCCAAATAAAAGAAATGATCTCTTTAATTAAAAGTTTAAGTTAAATATGAAACAAAAATAGTGTAAATAAATCAGTTAGGCATATACTGATATACATAACACAAGTCCCTATTCATCTTTAGGCCATAATTGCGTAGAGATTACTTAAGTAAAAGCATACTGCACACAGGTGTATACCATGCGTAATGTTGTATCTATGCCTATATTGCCAAGATTCAAAAGATGCACGTATAAAACTCCCGAGCATACATAGATACATACACACCTACACATGTATATTCAAAGCAATGAGTCCCTTTTTGATTTCTTCTTTTAGGAATAATAAAGTTGATAGATCTCACATTTTAGAATACAAAAATTCAAAAAGCAACAAGCAATTGAATATTGGGCTTAAATAATCAGTCACCAATTAATTATCATGTGTGTGTTTGGATAAGTAAAAGTTGATAAGGGTGTATCATGTTAATACCACGTAAAGTTACATAACAGGTGCATCCATTCTTAAGAACACAAGAAGAACTAATCGTAACAAAATAAACTAAAACTCTACATACTCTAAAAGGGTTTAAAAAGACCCTTTTTGCTGGAAGAATGAAAATCTAACAACTGAATATGAAGTGACGAGGAACATCCACAAGTAACTTCAAATTAGATCTCAATTTTCAACCAAACAAGAAGTAAACCAAATTATCATGATGTGATAGCTTGGAAAAATCATGCTTTTGAAAAAAGATAGACTAAGGAAGTGGAATTCTGAATCTACTTGCATCTGCTTTAATTTTTCCCTTTTGAGAAAAAAAATTGTGGAGATTCGCAACCAAACTTAAATTCAATTGCGACAACCCAAGCTGAGTTGGGGCTTTCTAAAGACTAAAAATCAAAACTTTAGATTGAATTCCATCTTTTTCCAAGTAAACAACCCCGAGCAGAAGAAGATACCTCATCTGGGAATTTTGGAAAAAGATAAGGATAATAGTTTGATTCGAAAAGGTGTTTGGATGTAAAGGATGCGAAAGTGGGGGAGGGAGAAAAAATTGATACCTTGGTGGCCGGATGATGAAGTTGACAAGCTGTTCCATAGATTCAAAGGATCAACACGACGACACGATTTCAGCTCTTTAAACAAATATGTCTTCAAAGCATATCAATTATATTGTATTTTATGTATTAAGAGAAGAAGAAGAAGAAGAAGAAGAATGAGAGAAAAAATAAAATAAAAAAGCAGACAGAGAGAGTGTGTGTGAGAGAGAGAATTGGAAGAGGGTTGGTGACAGTTTTATCAGAGAAAGAAGTAAAGAAGAGAAAACAGAGGGAGAAGGAGAGAAACCTTGTGGCTTGTGGTGGGTCTCTGTGCTTTTCTTAAAAAACTGAAAAAGTACTTCAGGCACGTCAAACATTTTTTATTTTTTTTTTCATTTACATCCCACCCATGGTATTGTTTTCAAGATTGCCAAGGATCATTTTAAGTTAAATTAAACTATATGGAAGATGGAAAATTAACAATAGTATATCATTTTTTAAGTGAATATCCTTATATTGTGTTAATAACATTTTTAGAATATACATTTAAGCATATAAATATCTTTATAGTGTGTTAATTACTAATTTTACTTGTAATAATTTGATTATCTCTAGATAACTTTGACCTAAATAACATGTTGTAGACTATATGATATGAATGGGTCATAAATATGAAAAAGTTATAAAGTATGAGTTTTTCTGTAAAACTATGTTTTTGTTCAAACTAGGTTATAAATGAATTCATAATAAACTTTCAAGCTGATAATTTTCTAATATGTAAGTTTCAAGTTCCTAATTTGTAAGACTTTTGTGTTTGTCAAATTAGTTTATAAGTTAAATTACTAACTAACTAATTGATTTATGAAACTCTTTTATTAAGTTATTTCATCTATTTGTAGATAATATTTAAGAAGATTGAGGGAATTCGCATTAATGTATTTTAAATAAGCAGCAGAAATATTAATTGTGTGTTAATAAAATGATTTTCTTGTCTCTTTGGTTTTTTTAAGAAAGATTTACCCTATTTATATTTTTAATAAATGAAAATCTATGTTTTTAATAAAGCAATATTTTTATTATTATTTCATTTTAAAAAATTATTAAAATATAAATAAAAAATTGAAAATTAAAAATGAAAGTTTTAAATTTTAAAAATCAATAATTTAATTATAAAAAAATTGATTTCATCTGTCCTAAAGTCTCTTGAACAATGTTAGCACATAAATGTTTTATATAATAAAAAATTATTATACATGTAATAAAACCATGTGTTTTATACTTATTTGAGTGAAAATTGGTCAAGTTAAGGGAACTTCCAAAAACTTATTATAAGACAAAAAAAAAATAACATGTCTTTAAACAAAAAGTCACATATAACATATTATTGATAAAATAACTATTTTACTCATCATCATCATCATTATTATTATTATTATTATTATTATTATTATTATTATTATTATTATTATTATTAT
>Ga0099825_1001924_pt1 | contig 27111 bp, 17 predicted proteins | sample SiratroredBW_FD_76838 | JGI IMG/M metagenome (GOLD analysis project Ga0099825, IMG submission 76838) | Root nodule microbial communities of legume samples collected from California, USA - Siratro red BW | ecosystem: Host-associated > Plants > Roots > Nodule | place: USA: California | collected...
ATGGTATACTCAAACCAATTTATGTCCAATTATTTCTAAAAATAGAACAGTGAATTACTTTCATTTATTTTCAAAATCATAACAGTAAACTCAAATCAATTTGTTTCCAATTACTTCTAAAAATAGTGAATTATTTCTAAATAAAAGAGAAAGAAATCGAACAACACCGTCACAAATATGGATGAGTATGTGAGAGGGATGGATGGAGGGAAAATAGGTGGTGTAAAGGGTGGTGTTATTATTATTATTGTTATTATTATTATTACTATTGTTATTATTGTTATTATTATATTTATTATTATTATTATTATTATTTTCTATGACCAAATTAATGACCGATTTTGTAACCGAATCTATGACCGAAATCAGTAATCGAATCAATGACCGAATCAGTGATCAAAACAGTAGCTGGAATCAGTGATCGAATTTTTCAATTACTAATTTCGATCACTATTAAACAATTTTCTAATAATGTTGCTGGAGTTGGACTTTAATAAAACATCAATTTTTTCTTTTTTTTTTCTTATTTATTAAGGTTTTGTTGTTTTTATTTAATAAAATGAAATGGGACAGACACATTTTTTTAAAAAAAATTTAAGTGAAAACGATAAATCCAATGAATATATTTCTTTTAAAAGAATAAAACTTAAACCATATTTTATTTTGTATGTTTTATTTAAAAAAAAATTCTACAAAACAATAAAATTCAAATTTAAAATAAACTACCGATTTTTTATTTTTATTTTTTTAATAAAAATTAAAAATAATTTTATTTGTTTGGATAAAATTGGGTGTTGATATTAAGTAAATTCTAAACAAATTAACTAACTTAGGTAACGACTTTTTACAAGTGAGAAAGAGATTCATTAAACAATAGAAAGATTAAGTCATGAATTTAAATCCTTTGTTGATGTAATCATGTAGTTTCCACTCCTAAGATCTTATTCATCAGCAATAAAATGACAATTAATGGAAAGAACATGACCACATAGAGCATAATCACAACAACATTATATTTATTAATCAAATTGTTAGGAAGAATTAAACTTAAGATACTTATGAGAAACTAATAAACTTTGGACTATATCTATGTTCCTTTATACTTACTTCTTCTAAAGCTTGATATCATTACAATTTTATATTATTTTAAGTTTTATGAAATTTGAATGATATGGATCAAATATGATTATTGATAATATTGGATTGATTTGAGGTAAGTAAGCATTCAGTTGCTTCCTTTATTATTAATAATAATTTATAATTTTTAATCATAATTGATTAAGTTTGATCCAACGTGGATTAGTTTATAATATTTGGATCAAGCTTACTCATGTTGTGTTTCGTTTTAAATAAAGTAGGCATTGGGATCAAGCTTAACATAAACAAAATATGTTATAATAAAACAAAAAAAGTTTTTCGATAAATTCAATGTAAAACTTTTTGTTTAAGCATATTTGTAGATTACGGATGAAATCCATCAGTATTGATTTTTATATATTAAGTTATTACCAAAAAATATATATCGATCGGTACTGATGTTTATACATGTTCAGTTGTTAGTGATGGATAAATCCATCGAAAGTTGAATTTTAATTTGGCATAATTTATTGTTGCATGCGTCTGTTGATAATTATTGATGAACATATTGTTAGCAGATTTTCATCGTTATTAAAGGTATTATATAATTTTCTTTTAATTCTAGCTGAAATTTAGTTGCTTAGTTTATGATTGTTGATATTTTTTCACTTTATTACATCAAACATGAATTTATTTATTTAATTTATAATTATTAATTATAATTGATTAGATTAGATGCAACATCGATTGGTTGAAACTATATGAAAGAATCTTAGTACTACATGGATTTGTTTAACTAATAATATAACAAGTGTTTATAAGCTTAAATAAATAAGACATCTTTATATAAAAATCTCCTAACTGACAAACAAAATGTTTAGTACTTACTAAACAATTTCATAAAAACTTTAACACTTACAAACAAAATTTATGTGAAAAATATTATGATATGTAGTGAAATATTATTGATTGATCTGTGTCTGTGTATAATAATGTTGATATATTATTATGTTTTTCGACAGATATTTTTGTTTGTAATTATCAATAATATTTCCCCACTGATATATTTATGAATAATCCATTAGTAGTATTTACCTATAATAAAATTACTGACGAATTTTTTTCATAAAAAATCCATTAAAAAATATATTATAAATGAAATTTAGAACTTACTGGCAGATTTTGACTATAAAAGAATTGCAAATTTTCTTGTAGTGATTACTAACAACTTTCGCAGCTTGTATGGCTAGCCTATGAAGAATTCACAATTTTTAAAATTTTCAAAAATATCTTAAAAGAATAATGAGCGACAACCTTAAAAGTTGTGTTATATTATTCAAAGTTACTGTGTTCTTATTTCAAAATTTCAAACTCAAAATCTTTTTTCTTTTCTTTAACTTGAGGGTTGTTTGAACCTTTCTTAAACTACGATCTTATAACCTTTCTACATTGTGGGTGTTTTCTTAACTCCACCAAGATGGATCGTCTTGTGTCCTTAGAATAATTAGATTTTTTTGGTTCTAAAAATAGTAATGAATATTTGATTTGGATTTGATAAATTTTAAATTAAAATTCGTTATGATAAAATATTTTTTTATCTATTTTTAAAAAAGATATTTTTATTTTAAAAAATTAATGTTATAATTATAATGAATAATTCTATAAATTTAAACCATTTTAATTATAAAATTAATATTTTATTATAAATATAATTATTTTAAAATCAAATCAAAATATTTTGTTTGATAGATTTTTTATTTTAAAAAAACAAATTTGCAAATCTCTCTAAATAAGTTGAGTCAGAAATATATGATCAATTTTTGTTTTGAGTACCTAATAATATTTTCCTTCAAATTGAATACTTTAAAGTTACAAATATTTGGGTTAAGTTCCAAGAATATTTATTTATATTTTGCTCTCGATTCTAAGTATTTATTGGTGCAGTCCTCCATTACCTATCCCCTCTAGTGGCTGCAACTGCCCAAAATATTTGGCAGCAAGATGATCACCAACAAACCGAACAGCAACAACATGACGACCAACAAACTGAACAACCGAATGAAGAACCAAAAGGTGATCAACATAATTCATCCCATGATCACTATAATAAGTATTAGTTTGTATAAGAATGAGACACCACTTAGGGTGCTTTTGTTGTCATTTTAATACTATGTATGAATTTCTTTATTATGATGTAGACTATACTTGGATTTTAATTTTGATTGTCTCATATTATGACAAGTTATTTTACAACTGTTTCAGTAGTTTATAGTTTATGAACTGCATATGAATTGTATATGAACTTTCTGGATTGGATGTTTTTGATTGTGTATTAGCAGACATTAGTAAATAAAATTGATAATTAATTTTGTCTGTATAATTACATATGGTTTTTTTCATAGGTAATTACATACAAAAAAAATCCGTATGTAATCACGTACAAATTTTTTCGTATGTAATTACGTACATATTTTTCTGTATATAATTACGAACAGATTTTGAAATCTGTATGTAATAATTATCTATGAAGGTTTTACGTACGGATTTTTGGCCGTATATAATCTATAGGTAAATTGAAATTACATACGAATTTTTAATATTACATACTGTTGGCTATATGTAATTTTCATTTTTCTTGTAGTGATAGACTTATTAATGTTCTCCCTATACTAATTTAGATATCTCTTTTCCTCTCTCAACTTATTTTTTTTATCATATAGTGACTATTTTGTTTGCATATAGTATAAAGAGACTTTAAGATACATCCTTCTTTAACTCTCTAGATTATATGACACCTCTTTCAATTTAAAAGAGAAATAGACAATAGAACTGATAGAGATAACATAAACGATTTAAATAAAAAAAGGTTTGTTTATTAGGCATACAATTTGTGACTTAATTAAGTCTAAAATACTTTATAAATTTAGAATTTTGTAATTGAATCTCTATCAAAATTATTGAGTATCCAAATTATTTTTATTTTTTTCTAAGTATCTTGCCATTTAATTTTATCATCAACGGATGGTATGATAGTTACTTCTATTTTCTCATTTGCAATTTGCTCATTTCTCCTCCTATCTCCTCTTGTTTGTCAACTAGCTCTTGGGAAGGGAAGGAATGAATTGACTGGTGTGTTTGAAGAGGTTAGAAAGGAAAGAAGCCAGTTGATTAGTGAGTTGCAAATAGAAATATGAAAGTAATAATCACATTATCATCTTGAAAGAAAAGAAAAAGACATGTACTTAAACAAAAATAAAAAAAAATATTTTAAATACTCAATGAGATGAAAATCTTTAATAAAAACTAAATTAAAGATATTCAAATTTAGAAGGTACTTAAAACTTAATTAAGTCACAATTTGTAGAAAAAATTGAATACTCAGAAATAAAATAGTCATACATTGACTTATGGGTATATATTAATGCATAAACAATAAAGTATTAAAATTCATTAATGAATTTTAATATTTTATTATAATTAATTAATGAGACCGGTTACATAATAATATTAAACTCGGTCGCATTAAAAGAAAATTTATATTATTATGACCAATTTTAATGAAATAATATTTTAATTATTAGGAAATTCTCAAATAGCTGGTGTATACATATATGTATTGGGTAAATAATACTTCAAGAGCAAGTTCTTTCTACAGTTCTCATTATCATTGTAAGGTTGAATGGAAACCCAGGATAGGATCAGCGCGTTACCTGATGAAATCTTGTGTCACATTCTTTCTTTTCTCTCTACTCATGATTCTTTTGCTACAAGCCTTCTTTCCAAGAGGTGGCAACCATTGTGGCTCTTTTTATCCATTATTGATCTTGATGATCAAACTTTTATCCAAAAGGGAAGTTCATACTCCTCATTTTTCAGATTTTCTTTTGGAACCCTTCTCACGCGTCGCATGGAACCCCTCACAATTGCACGCTTCCACCTTACCCCGCGCATATGTGTTTATGGTAACGACTTCCCTTACTCTCTCTTTAAGAAATGGGTAAGAATCGTTGTTCAACGCGGTATTGAGCAACTCTACATCGAGATTCCTCGTGCATATGAGGTCCCACACATTATTTGGAGCTGTAAAACACTTGTGGTTCTCAAGTTGCATCGATTATCTATAAATGTTTTTGTGAAGGTCCATTTGCCCTCTTTGAAAACTCTACATTTGGATTTCCTTTTCATATCAAAGTCTCGATATCTTGCAGAGGTTCTTCATGGGTGTCCCAATTTAGAGGATTTTCGAGCATATCATATATTTTTGGATAACAAAATAGAAGGTGTACAGTTTCAGAGCATGCCCAAATTGGTGAAGGCAGACCTTAAAGTTGATTACGATTTTGAGTTTCCTCTAAAAGTGGTGTCTAATGTGGAGCACTTGAGATTCTTCCTCAAGGTATGAATGGAAAGTAAATAAAACCCTTAATTTGCTATTTTTTTCAAATTCTGGAAATACTAATATATTATATGATACATGCTTTATATTCATTCTTATGTCTATGAATCATCATAGGATATGAAATTTGATGATACAATAAATACTCAATGGTTAATAATATACAATAACTTCCTTTTTTTGTTATACACTTTCATTTTGTTGATTTTCATGTAAATATCATTCACTTGGGAATGAGATCCACTAAATATAGCATACTATCTATATATTATATATCTAGTCACACTCATATAACATATACTCTTTTTCATGTGGAACATATTTTAGTTTGGGAATGACATCCACCTAACAGGGTATAAAGGAGGTATTTTGTGGAATTGACATAAATTTCAAATAACAAAATTTGAGACTTGAAAAGTGTGTGTTTTTAGCATTCTTCTTCTTTTAGAAAATATTGTCAATATTATATTGTAATGTGTTTACAACTATTGCAGCTTAAGAAAGAGAGTTTTCCGATTTTTAGAAATTTGATTCATTTGGAGCTCCACCTTGGATTAAATATTCAGTGGCACTTGGTGATTGAAATGCTCAACCATTGTCCAAAGCTTGAAAGTGTTATGGTTCATATGCCTTTAGAACCATACTTCTGCACAAGTTGGATTTGCCCACAATTTGGTCTTGAATGCATTGCTTCAGAACTTAAAAGGTGCGCTATTTTTAATTATACAGGGAGGACATCTGAGTTGCAATTTGCAAAATATATAATGAAACATTCAAGATCTTTACAGGCCATGATAATTCACAGTATAACAACTGGTCTAAATTATTCCTCAAGTCGTCAAAAGAAACTTGAAATGCTTCAAGAACTGGTCATGTGCCCGGAAAGCTCTCCAAATTGCAAATTTTTTTTAAAACGATAATTGTCAGGTTTATATGTATGTTTTAATTGTTCTTATATGAGTACATCTTCAATTGGCTTCTACATATAATGTAACTCACTATTTTGGTGGTTGTGGGACATCAATATTTATTATAGTTGTTGAATTGATATTTGACTTTTGAGGTTTATGTTTCCATAAAATTGAATGTCAACTTTTCTTTCCATCTAAGTTATTTTTGTATTTGGTGTGTTTGTTTGTTTTTAGATGAGATACGATTCAAGGGACTTAACTTTAAGTATACTTCAATATGCCTAAAATGTAGATCATTGACTTAACTTCTAAACTATTTTAATTTCATAGCAAGGTTAAACTGAAATGGATATCAAATTAAATATTTTTTTTCTACCACCTCAAGTCCCTTTATTGATCACTTATATTGAAATTGTGTGGTGCAACTATGAATATTTAACAAAAGCTTTTTAAGAAAAAATAAAATATCATAATATAATTTGTTACGTCTGGCTTGCTCACTTGTGATTGTACCTACATTTTTTGAATAAAAAATTTGAGTTGGTATCAAGTTGGATTTTTTTTTCTTGCTTCAAAAAGGAGGACAATGAAGTTTTCAATTGACTAAAATTGATTTATTTTGTTACTTTTTCCTTCAATTTACCTCTTTTACTTCTAAACTATTTAACATAATTCAATAATGGATATGGAAATTTATTCTTTATTTGAATAAAAAGAAGTTTAAAGGAAGGAGTAGAATAGTAAGAAAAACAATTGAAAAATGCACAAATTTTTAGGTTCTTCAAAGGAAGAAACTAAGAAAAACATGAGACAAAAGATGGACTTTTCTCTTCTTTGATTTTGTTAGAAAGAAAAGTGAAAAGAAAGATGAAATCAGTTTTCTTATAAAGAGATAGTTATCCTTACTATATGTAAATTTTAAAAAAATTGTTACACAGGGACGAAATATAAAGTTAAGTAAGAAAATAAAAAGAAAGTTTGTAAAATTTTAAGATGATGATGAATAAGGATGATTTGTTTGATAACTTCCGTTATAGCAAAAGTTATACACAAATAAGTATAATTAGACCAACAAACTTAGAAGAACAAGTGAACTTGCACATGAAATAAATTATTCTTTATCTTTTAAAAACTAACGTTAATGAAAAATATTGTGAAAATAAATTATTATAGTAAAAGTATACAGAGACACAAAGTATGGATAACTTCTTCTATAATTGTACCCTTTTCTAACTATCGCATTATTAATCACTAAATATGATCACTCCTTCTCTCAAAAATAACAATTTAATATTTAAAAAAATCTTAACTATGTAGTAAAAAATATAATAACTAAATCAATTCAAATAAAATAGTAATTTTCTTTATTTTATATAATATTAATTACAATTACAATGACATAAAACCAAAGTTTGGTAGGAGGAATGAAAGATGATCAAATAATGTTGTCCTAATCACAAGAAATTCTCATTTGAGAGATATAATTCTAGAGATTTCTGATTTAAGATGTCAAAATTTTCTAGCATCTAATTAGGCATATTTTTTCCTGAGACATAATAATGTTCCTCACATTCTAAACATTAACAAAATCAGCTAAAGAAGATGATAAAGACTAAGTGTTCTCATTTCAAGTCTCACAAATCTTAAAATAGAGATTGATCTTTATTAAGAAGGAACATCTAAAGAAACACTAAAAGTCATTTCAAAAATTTATAATAACACCAAATTTCACATTTCAATAGATATTTTAAGTATTACATCATAGAAATCTTTAATACCCAATCATATAGAAGAAAAATGAAAAATAAAAATCTTTTAATATTTAAATATGAAAAACCTAACTTTTATCATAAAAGATAAAAACTTTTAACTATAAGTAAATTTTCAAGAGATAAAATTCTAGTCAAGCAAGTTAGATAATTACATTGTGTTGGATAATGGGTGTTGGTAGATTTAATCATAGAACTCTATCCAATTCATTAGACAAATCTAATATTTTAACTTAATGTAAGGTGATTTGATGTAGAATAATAAAGAACAATGATTAAGTGGGCTATTTTTTAAAGTTGCTTACGTAATTTTTTTAAAATATTATTGAAATTGAGATTTTAATAATTTTAAGAGTTTATTTTTCTTGAAAATGTGTTTAACTTGGCTTATGTTATTATGGAGAGAAGAAGTCAACGTCCTTTTTAATCTTTCATAACTATTTTCCTTTAATAGTTTCAACTCCAATCAAATTTCTTATTTTTCAGTTAAAAATACACCAGTTCATTTCATAATCTAATTTCGAAGAAAAAAAAATCGTGACTCCAGTCAAATAAAGTTTTATTATAATATTTAGATTTAAAATGCATATGAACGACTGACGTGCGTCATGCTACATTATTTTTCATTAGTTAAATAAACACTTAATCATGATAGAAATACGATAGGCCTAATGTATCTGTCATGTATGAAGTTGGTGGCTGTGGTGATTAAGTTTTTGTCCTCTTCTGTTTTTCTTTCTGATTCTATATTCAAATACAGATCCGAATCTCCCCCAACTAAGGAGTGAGAAAAGTGTTAGAAAATTCAGATGTCTGCAGTGTATAAAAAATAGAATTGGTTACCAAATTCATAGTGTTACTGGTTAAACAAGTACATTAATAGTTGAAACAAAGGAATAGATCTATATTAAATTTATTTGTTATCAGCAATTTCTATTAATATATGAAAAAATATATTAAAGATATCATGATAAAAAGTAAGTCCGAAAAATGATGTAAAAGAAGGATATACATATTTGTTTGACTTTTAATTGGGTCTAAACAATCAAAGTATAAAACATATTTAATCTAAACATGTTGTAGCGTGATTCAACAAATATAAGCCTTCTTCTTATGTCTTTTGTCTCATAAGTTTTTGTTTGAACAAATAACAAACATACTTTATTTCACAAAAAATAGTGTTGAGCATTATACACATCAAAGAAATTATAAAATTTTTATTCTTTTTGTGTGGAGAATGTTAGACTCTTGATTTTTTTTCTAATAAAATCTCGTAATGATGTGTTTAGATCAAGATCTATTGAAGAACGTGTTTAAAGTTGATTCATGCAAACAACTATTCTAAAAGACAAAATGTTAGTATTGTAGAGTTAATCAGTTATGTGAGGTCGCATTTTTTCACTAAAGAGGAAAGAAGCTACCTAATTTATAAAATATTGTCATGTATCATTTTTAAGCACACTCTATAATGTATGAAAAAAATAAATAATATAATATATTATAAATATATTATATTATTATGCAAATACTTCTTTAAACTTATAAATAGGATAGTTGGATAGTTCATCTTCACAAAACTTTTATATCTCTACTACCATTCTCTCTGAGTTATCTCTAACATAATCACATTAAAACTCTATCAGTTTGTAGATCCAAAAGAAGCAATAGGAAGTTCACTAAGACAGGAGGAGTTCTACTCGATTAGATTTGCAAAAAGGTAAGTTTGAGTCTATTTATTGTCAAGAATTTCTCTGAGAAGGGTTTCTATTTTATGAGGAATTTTTCTAATTGGATTTCGTTCATGGGTAATGTTGTCCAGGATTCAAAGATAAAGGAGAGCTAAGGTTTGTGTTACACGATTTCTATTTGAGAGAAATAACCAACAAAATCCAGGTTAGAAAAGTTAACATTCAAAGATAATGACAATGATATATGGTATGCAATTGTTGTAGTGATTGTAATGTGTTAAGTTGTTTGAAACCTTGTTTCTATTTTAGATGTTTAAGTCATAGTTTAGTTGTTTGTTGATGATATGAAGGGGGAAAACTTGCTTGTTGGGGTGAAAATAAAGGTTTCCTCTATGGAAAGGTATGTTCTAGGCTTATTTTTGCTCAAGGGAAAGTATAATGGTGTTTATATAACCTAAATCAATGCAATTTTTCTCAAGAGAAGCCTTTTCACTCAAGAAGAAAATTTTTGCTCAAGTGAAAAATGCTCCACAAAAGAATTTGGGTCTGTTTTAGCTAAAGTGAAAATGACATTTTGCTTAAGCAAAATTTTTTAGCTCAAGTGAAAATAGTCAAGAGGAAAGAGAATCAATTAGTGTCAATTTTCGCTCATGTGACCATATGTGGCGCAAGCGAAATTCAACCGAAATTGTTGGGTGTTTCTTAACCTCTTTCAAGATACATTTGACCAAATATTGAGTAGTTATGCAAATGTCCCGTGAAATGAGTAATGTTAGGTTTAGTAGAGTTAGGAGTTTATGCCCATAATCTACTGTTTGTGTGAGAGGCCAGGTAATGCCATGGGTTCCTGCCCATATATATTGAGATCTCAAGTTCCACTGTATTCTTACTCACATAGACTAAAGTGTCAGGTGGTGAGGAGCCGATAAGGGGTAATTTAAGTATGGCTTGAGGCAATAATGGTAGACCATATTAAGGTAGAGTCAACAATAGTCCTACCATGTGGATAGGGTAGTTGGCTTGATCTAGGGTAGCAGTAGAGTGGCCCACTATAATGTGACAAACAAGTGTTAGTCTCTGAGTTTGGACATAGTAGTCGTGTCTTCTAAAAGATGTTTCAATTTTATGTTATTTAATATATACGATGTGATGAATATGCATGGAAAATATGTGATTATGTGTACTTACATAATGATATTACTTGTGAGTTGTTATTTTGAATTATTAGCTTACCCTATATTTGTCGAGTGTTTGACTTACTATTGTCATGTTATGTTGCACTTGAGAAATTTTTTTATAGGTGAGAGGGATGCTTCTAGATCCAGGGATAGGTTAGAAGATGGAATATTATTATATTACATTTATATCACTTAATAGAATCTCGTACTAGTAGGGATTCTTTTTGTACTCGATACAACTTTTATATATATCATTACGAGATCCTCTTGAATGAATAAAGAGACAAACATTCTCCGAACAAAGAGAATAAAAATTTATAAGTCCTTAAGGTATACAATGAACACAAGGCTTATTGCCTATTAGAAGAAGCATGTTTATTGTATGTCCAAGAAAAAAACATATAAGACGAAGAACAAAAGAAAACCCCTTGTCTATGTTCAACCATACTACTTTTGTTAACTATTGTTTCAAAGACAATAGTCATGCTCATTATAGCGGTTGACTCCTTAGTCCAAACTCCGTCGATTCAATCTGCAAGAGCAAATATCGCGCCAAATATATGTTGGCCACCCCCTCAACTAGAACACCTTCAATTCTCCCTACCTAGGTTGTTCATAAAAAATAAATAAAGGCCTCTAACTCAAGTAGATTATGTGTTTACTTTAGTTCCAAACTTCAATTCATTGTGGCACATCAATACGTAGGTCAACTAGGTGAGAGTTGCTGGTAGTGGCATGTTCTCGATCTCCTACAATGTAGAGCTTCTAAAGATGGTGAGTCCAATTGGATATTTGGATTTTGTCGAACAATGTTAGCAAGATGCATGTCAATCATTCATTATTAGAAGGGAGTGACTGCTGATAATGCCCAGATGATTATCAAAATTCAAGAGTTGCACAAGAAAAATTAAGAATGAAAAAAAAAACAAGAGTGGGAGAAGGTGAAGGTCAAGCGTGATCTTGCCTTGTTAGTCAAATCTTTAAAGATTACCCAAGGTTAAGGAAGGATTGGAGGTGGTGGATGCGGTAAAGGATAAGCTTAAAGAAGTCGAGGCCAATGCAAATAGTTTACAGGAAGAGATTGAAACTCTTTACAAGAATGAGGTGATACGAAAGCCAAAAACACGGAGCCTGGCAAGACTAGGTTAGAGGAGTATGTCGATAATTTCAAGAAGGTTATGCAACCAGCTATGTTGTTTGCGCCTTCGATTGATGTAAGTTGTTTTAACTTGGCTAAAGATATCGTCATTGGGGAGCTAGTCTACAACTAAAACTTATGTATTATGTACTCAATGTAACATGATAACAATTAATGTAATATGACTATTTTTATGAAATATATTAAGTATTCTATGTATGGAATCATTTTTCTTTATGAACAATTTATCAGACGTTAACTTTGAATGATTACTAATTATTGAATAGCTTTGATCCAATTTTATTGTGTGTTAAATGACTTGGATTCAATTTTTATTTGTCAAATAACTTTGATTCAACATATTTAAAGTTCAAGTATTCATCATATTACTTTGATTTGATATGATGGTCATATATTTTTAAACAACTTGATTCAAACACAACATCACATTACTTTGACTCAATATGTTTTAAGCATTCATTGAATTACTTTGATTTAATGTAATGATCATTTATTTTCAAACAACTTGTTTGAATACAACATCATAATACTTTGACTCGATGAGATGATTTTTTATTTTGAAACAACTTGTTAACACAAAATTGGATTACTTTGACCCAGTGTGATGGTTGTTTATTTTCAAAACAACTTGAAACTTTTAATCTAAAAACCTCTATTGGCAAAACCCTCCTTAGGGATAAATATCGAGCTAAGGAAAAAGAGTAGATAATTATCTTACAATGTTCATTTTCACAATGATTTAACTATAATATATTTAAATGAGTTGCATTCTAGGTTATTGGTATCAATCTTTCCTTTATTTCATCGAGTTTCTAAGTTTCGTTTTGAAAGGAATTGGCTACTTGGTACAGAGTGCTCCACTTGGGTGCCAACTTTCCTTCATGTTTGTCTTTTCAGGCTTTATCGACTTTACACTACCAAGTGACCTTTGGGAAAAATTGTTCCATGATGCATGTTTGGGTTGCCGTATTCTTGGCAGCTTCTTCCCTTATTTGTGTTTCTTCTCTTATTTCTTGTATGAGGTCAAATTCTACCTTAATATTGTTATTATTACTCCTCTAATCAAAATTATATTGCCACCAAGAGGCTTCTCCTAGTTTAATGAGAACCATGGCATCTATTCGTAAGTTAGTGTGAATGTAGTTTCCTTTGTGGATGATTGAGAGGTGAAAAGGTATCCCCAAAGTACATTGGAAGATCTAGTCTATATGCATTGCTGTTAATTTTCTAGAGGACTTGGAATAAACCCTATCCTCTTAGACTAAGTTTTGACTTTCTCTGAGAGGGAAACCTTTCCTTTCTAAGATGTAGCCATTGTTGTTCCTCAAAAGTATGTTTCTTTCTCCCTTTGTTGTTGTATTTAACATATTTTTAAATTTGTTTTTCAATATGGTTTTGCATCTTGTCATGATACTTCTTAATAAACTCATATCTAGACACTCCTTCCTTATGGAATAAGGAAGTTCTATCCATAAGTGGAACTAAATTAAGAGGAGTGATAGGTTTAAGACCATAAACAACCTCAAAATGAGAAATATTAGTAGTCTTATAAACTACTCGATTATAAGTAAACTCTATGCGAGGAAGATGTTTATCCCAAGATTTCCTGTTGTCTTTTAAGATTACGCTCAATTTGACTGTTAGCTTGAGGTGGCATCTGGTAGAGAACAAAGTTTTAGTTCCCAGTATTTTCCAAAGAGTCTTTCAAAAACTTAGGAACTTAACATCCCTATTAGACACTATAGTCTTAGGTAGACCATGCAATCTGACAGTTTCTTTAAAGAAGAGTCTTGAGATATATCTAATATAATCTACTTTGTGGCATGGTATTAAATGAGTTAGTTTACTACCATAAAGATAGAGAAGCAAAAGAGGTTGTTCTAATAAAAGAGAATTTTTTTTCAAAGACTTTTGTTGAACAACTTTTTTATTTTAAGTTTGAGAGAGATTTTGACCTTTTTTTTTTCTCTACCTTTTCATCTTCAAGCTTATTTTTCATTTTTATTTGGTCTCACTTGTTGAGGTGTGAAAGGACACGAGAATATTTTCCTTCCCTTATGAGTAAAAATTATTTTGTTTGTGAGGTAATCATGGATAGATTATTTATATATTGTCATGGTTACCAAGTAGAATATGTTTAGCTTCCACAAGAAATATATTACATAAAACTTCATCTTTGTGTTTGCCTATCAAAATTTCAATACTAAATTGTTGATTGAAAACTATACCGTCATCATCTTTTATCCATTGAAGTTTATAAGGTTTTTGGATTGAAATAACAATTAAGGATAACTTGTCTACCAACATTGAACTACAACAATTACAACAAGCGTCATTATCCACAATCAAGGAATAATTGTTTTCAAAAACTTTACATCTAGTGTAAAATATGTTCTCTCTTTGATATTTTTCAAGTTCAACAGATTGGCTATCAAGAAGACTTCTCACCATCAATAAATCTCCATCGCAAGGTAACCCTTCCTCTAAAGATTCTAGAGTTTCTTTTTCTCTAGGAGAAGAACGAGAGTCACCATCACTTACAAATTCACAATCTTCCAAATATATTATTTCTTAGTAGCATATTGTCAACACCTAATTTCGTCTGGACAAATAGAATTATTTCTTAATTTTTTTTAAATAATTAAAAATAAAAAATAGTTATTTAATTTAAGTTTGGATTTTATTGTTCTTAATACATATAAAATATATTCATTGGCTTTATCATTTTTATTTAAATTAAAAAAAGGTTTCATTCCATTTCATTTTTAAGAAAAAAGAACAAAATTTTGAATAAATAAAAAAAGAGTTTGAATAAAAAAGGAAAAGTTTGGTCCCATTTATTGTTTAAAATTGTATAAAAACAAGTGATGTTTTTATTAAAGCCCAACCCCAACAAGTTTTAAGACAAAAATGACATCTACACATTACACCACTCCTTTTTCCCTCTAACCATCCTTCTCATATACTCATTCCAGTTTCAATTAATTATACTTGTTGTTGCAACTCTTGGAGTTTCTATAATTGATTGAGTGTGCATTTTAATTGATTACATTTTGTGAAAGTTTTTATTTGATTGTTTCTGCTATTTAATTGATCATGGTTTGAAGATTTATTTTCTCTTTCAAGTCTTTTTTTAATCAATTGATTTTCAGTTTCAATTGATTAAATTTATTGTTAAAGAATCTTAAGATTTTACATTCACTATTTTGATTCTTTAACTGATTGGAGTGTTTTACAGTGCTTGTGTCATTTACTGTTCAATTAATTATTTTCTTCAATCAATTCATTGAATCTATTCAATTGTTTTTTACGAGAAATTTCAATCAATTGTTTCTATTTTTAATTGATTGAATCTGTTTTGTGTTGTGCAGTGAGTACATTTTAATATATTGATTTTGTGCTTCAATTAATTGATTTTTTGTTCATTCAAAACTCCCACAATTAATTGTTTTGATAAAGTCTTATAGTATTTCTATTATTTCTTTCCACTATTTTGAAAAAATCTTTGTAAATTCAATTCACTTCCCCTCTTGAACTCAGCCTAAAATTATTTTCACCCTAGGGTAGGCGACATGTTATATATATTCTGCTTAAGAATTTTTCTGGTTGTTTTGCAAGTGGGGGTTGGGTATGCATTCCTTCTCCCTTCACGCACACACACATTATTACATATCATGAGTGGGGCCTATACTGGGTTTGAGAAAGCTTAGAATTACAAAGGGGTTGTGTAGCAATACTGGTAGAATGTACTTCCTTTCTTGGTTTCAGACGAAGAAGCTTGTGATTTTTTGCGGTTCATTCAGCAAAGTGAATATAAAGTGGTGGATCAATTAAACAACAGGCCAACAAGAATTTCATTGTTGGAATTGCTTATGTACTCTGCTTTCCATCGAAAATTATTGATAAAAATTCTGAGTGGAGCTCATGTATAATAGTACATCTCTTTGGACCAATTTGAAGGGATTGTTAGCCACCTTATAGCCAACGATTACCTTACATTCACTGAGGATGAGATACCCTCAGAAGGGAGAGGTCATAACAAGGCTCTGCATATATCGGTGAAGTGCATGGATTAAGTCCTGGCACGAGTGCTTATTGGTAATGACTCGTCCCTAAACGTAATGCCAAAACCTATGTTGGACAAGCTACCCTGTGATGGGGCTTATCTACACCCTAATGCTATGATCGTAAAAGCCTTTGATGGAAGCATAAAAGAGGTCATTGTTGAATATAAAATTGCCTATACAAATGGAGCCATATACTTTTCAGAGAGTGTTCCAGGTGATGGATATACTCTCAGCTTATAGTTGTCTGCTTGGACGTCCTTGGATACATATTGTACGCGTTATGCCTTCTACCTTACACAAAAGCTTAAGTTTGTAGTTAATGACAAACTAATCATAGTCTTTGGAGAGGAGGATTTACTAGTGAATGGGTCCTTCTCCACTCCATACATTGAAGCCACTGAAAAAGCTCTAGAAACTTCTTGCCAAACCCTAGAGATCATGAGCGCAACGTATGTTGAGCCTCCTAGGGTAAACCCACACTTTTCATATATGACATTAATGATGGCAAGAACCATTCTAAAATAAGGCTAAAAGTATGGTAGCTGACTAGGTAAAAATGGTCAAGGACTTGCATTTCCATTAGAAATGGTTAAGAATAAGGGAAGATTTGGCCTGGGATACCAACCATTTAGGCCGACAAGAAAAGAATGACAAAAGAAAGAAAAGAGAGAAGCAAGGCTAAGCTAGAAAGTCGGGAGTCGAAGCGAAGAGGAATTGTCTTATTTGATATAAGACAGACCTTCTGGAGTGTTGGATGGATTAATGTCGGCCAAGTGGCAATAATTGAAAAAATGATTGGAGATGGAGAGTTGGATCTTGTGCACCCCTGTCTTCCTGATGCGTGACTTAATAACTGAGAGTCTATAGAGTTGCCTATGGTGTTTACATGTAGTGTAATGTAATTTTTAATGTTTTTTCTTTCTTTCTTTTTCCTTACAAATAAGCCTTTTGGTTTGGCTAAGAACTTTGTGATTCACTATTTGAATGTTTTGAAAAAACTCAGTGTTGGCATTAATGCAAATTTTGCACTATAGTTCATGTTTTCCTAATGTTCTGTTTTTACCTATTTATTTCCACAAAATCAAATAATGCATATATGACAATAAATATTTTGAAAATACAAATACTTCATGCCCTTATTTCATACTCCCCGTCAATAATAGGAAAAATGATTACGAAGAGCACTGTGAACCCTCTCTAGAACTTTTGAGGTTAGTGGAACAAGAAACAAGAGAAATAAAGCCACATTAGGAAAATATCGAGATAATCGATCTGGGGGAAGAAAGGGAAGAAAAACAGGTCAAAATCGACACTAACATGACAAAGAAAACACAAGAATCTTTATAACTTTTTGAGCTTTTTGGATTATTTTTCTCAAATCTTTATAACTTATATTCAGTTATAGTTTTTCATTTAATGGTTGATCAATATGTGATGGATTGTTTTAAATGAAGATGAAAGTTTATGAGTATGAATGTGTTGGTATTGATTTTTAAGTTTATAAGAGTGTACAATTTATGATAAATTATGAATGGTGTGAAATGGTGATAGAAAGATTCAAGAAAAGAGATATTTGTGTAAATTGGATCAAGGTATTCTGACTCTACTAGTACATTGGAATCGTATAGATGAAGATTACTGAGAGTCGAAGGAGGTTCATATGAGTGCGTCATAACATGAAAAAGAATTGAGTGGACTATATCATATGGATTAATATTGTCATATGACTTTGATGTGATTCATTTGGGACTCCTCAGTAAGCTGATGGAGAGATATAATTTGAATTACTCTATATATGTATATATTATAATTATCAATCATCTGTATAATATAGTTTCTAAAGAGGTAAATTTTAGGTAAATATTATAATAATAATAATAATAATTGTAATAATAATAATAATAATAATAATAATAATAATAATAATAATAGTCGTAATAAGATAATAATAATCATAATATGATAGATTGTTTTTTCGTAATAGTTATAGGTTCTATTATGTTATTGATATGATCTAGGTTCCAATTCCTCCTTCAGTATATAACTTTACTGATGGATTTTGATCCTTAACGGATTTTCCTGTAGTGTTTTTTAAAAATAAAGTTATTATTAAAAGAAATATTAATTATTAAACAATTGTTTAGAATTTGATTTTATGTATTTGTATTTTTTATATACACTTTTGAATTTGAAATTGTTTTCTAGAAGTTATATTTTGTGGTGCTACCATTTAAATTTGTGTTTTAGGAAGACTAAATTTATTTGTATTAATATTTTATGGTGTAATTTAATTTGAATTGTACTTTAAAAGTATTTTTTTAATTTGAATTGATACTTTAAAGAATTTTTTTAACTAATTTTATTTACAATAAAAATAAAATTGGCATGTGATTTTTTTTGGATAACTAGCACGTAGCAGAGTTGGTAATGGGGTGGATTATTTTAGATGGGATGAGTATCAGGTAGTACAGAGAAAAAAAAAGTTATCACACTGGAAGTTATTTTCCTACAACTAACTCAAGGAGGTGAAGTTTTTGGAACTAAGTTTGTGAAAATCTCTGTTAGTTCGTCTAATAAGTATTAAACCTATCATCTATGTAGTATCAAATGATACTTGCGAAAAACAACGAAAATTTTAAAAACACAATTCAACCCCCTTTTGTGTTTTTCGCGTTTTCCACATACATCATGGAAAATATTTATCTTAGCTTGGAGTGGTTGTGTGTTAAAATAATACTTAGTGTTTGTCAGAAGTGACTAAGTGTTTAAGAGTATTTGATGGGTTATCCTGAAGTGGCTATGTTTTAAAACAATACTTGTGCATGTTAGCTAGAAGCAATTATGAGCCAAAAAAAATACTTGTTTATATCGTGGAAAGATAGTCTACATAGTGGACTCAATTAGTTGATTTAAAAGTAGGCGTAGTCTAAGCTATCATACATATTAGTATAAAAATTACTGAGTATTTCCTTTCTTCTTAATTCTCTTTAAATTGAATGTTATTATATTTGCACTGACTTTACTTAATAAAGTGAAGTTTTTAAACTAACTCTTTAAAAGATTTTTGACATATCATCTTGAAGTATAAAATTATCGTCTAACGAGTACCATTAGATTATATTTTAGAAAACTTAAAAAATAAATTAAAACACATTCAACCATTCCTTCTTATGTTTTACTTGTTTTTTTTACTCAAACATATAATGACATGAACAAATCATGAAGAAAAAAATATGAGTTCACATTCTCTTTGTGTATGAAAGAGAACTATGGAAAATGTTTCTATTGAAATGCTTTATCAAATTAATTATTCAATATTACCTCTTTATCACTTGTAATTAAAGGTAGAACCTTCATTGTTACATAATATTCATTAATCAAATGGTCTCTATAATGGGGCCGGACTACAAATAGAATTCATGTTATTAAATCTTAGGTTTTAACTAGAAATAAAATTAGTCATATGATTGTTGACATTGAAGATTCAAGCAAACTTGATTGAGCTGATTTGATACTACCAACCACTTGGATTTGATTATGAATATGTTGAAGAGTTAATCTTGTCTTTGAGTTGTGATTCTTAGGTTTAAGTTATGTTTGGGTGAGTATGTTATGCTTTATATTGATATTTCTTCTCGTAAAATTGTTTTGAAAAAAATTCAATCGATTGAAATCGCTTTAACATATTTAAATATCCATAGCCATGCTAGAAACAAAAGTATAAACATTTTTATCGATTAAAACAATGTTTTGATAGAATAAAATCCTAGAGCTTTTGTTTAGAATTGAGTTTGCTTTGTTTTGACTGATTAAAATGTGAATCGATTGATGGGTCATTTTAAGTGATTTCAATCAATTGAATTTTTTTCAGCAACTTATTTTACATTGTTTTAATTAGTTAAAATAAATTTCAATTTTTGCATCTCACTCTTATTATGAATCATCAAGTATCATTTCTACAAGGAGCTAACCTTTCTACTTCATTGTCTTTGTGATTTTGTTCCAATTTTGTCAAAATGTAACTTTCTTATGAGAGAAAACCAATATATTGTTGGTGTTATTCTCTTTCCCTTATCTCTTACAACTCATATCTGAATTGAATTTATATTGGATGGTTATGAAAGATTAAAGAATGTCTAAGATAATATTTCTTCAAAGTGAAAATGATTTTCTTTAAAGTTTTCATTGATTTAAAGTTAATTATTTATTCACTTTAAAAAATGTCTCTAAATTTTTGGTGAGTTTAATTCATCCCTTAACCTAATTTTTCTCAAAGAGTTTTTGTTTGAAGAATAATTTTGATTACGAGTAATCAAACATTGCCTAAAAAAGCAATTTCCTTTTGATCATATATTTTGTTACAAGAATAAAGAAATCTCAAAGTTCAAACTCTATTTTACGTGGAAAGATTTATTTAACAAAACATATATTTACACCTGGACAATTATACGTTACACTTTTGAAAATGAAGAGAAACAATGACTTGAGATACTTCTTAATCAATGTTATTTATAGCAAAATATTTGAAAATTTACTGTGAATGTGTATTAAATATAATTTATAACATTAAATCATTTTCAATTTATCATATTTTAAAGTTTTAATTTATTTTATTTCTTAAATATTTTTGTTCTCATACTATTACTAATTATATTAATCTAATTACTTATTTAATAATTCTATATGACCTTATTTTATTTATTTCTATTTATTTAATTACTTTTGAGTGCCTTCTTTCTATTTCTCTTTCCTTTGTTTATGCTTGGTTTGTTTAGATAAAAAAAATCAAATAAAATAATTAAAGGGAAGGAAATAAAAAGTTAGAAATAAAAGATAAATTGAATGAGATTTTGTTATCTGGGTTAAGAAAGTTAAGAAAAAAAAAATAGGAGAGGTTTTTCTTTCCACTTATTTAAATTGATGAATGATTAATGAAAATAAATTAATTTAAAAATTAAATCCAACTAAAAAATTAAACTTTTTTTAATTATTTTTTACTAACATAAAAATATTTATTCGTTAGTTATGCTAAAAATATTTAAATTTAAATTACTCAAAACAATAATCATGTGATCATGAAACATTTTGGATGGTATGAATTATTGTATCAAATGAATTGGTTTACGTCCCTGTACCATTTCACGCGTGAAAGGAGAAAGATATGAGAGCCTATGATTTCATTTATAGAAATTATTTCTCTGACTTCCATTTAGTGTCAATAAAAACCTTAAACAAAAAAGAAATTCTCTTATTTCATTTTCTCTTGTCATTTCAACAATAATAGAATTTCCTAGCTTCCACTAGTCGTTGCTTATAAATACCTTCACTAGTTATAATTTGCTTACAAAAATATATTTTTAACCTCTCAAAACTTTTATATTCACTTTAGTTTGGTAGAAGGCGGTTGAAAACGGGAAAATTTGTAAAAGAAAAAAAAGTTGAAGGTTTAGATAAGAAAAAAAGAAATAACAAATAGCTGAAGAGAGAAAAGAAAAAATACTTAGAAAATATACCTAATTAATTATGCTGTTAAAATAATACGTATTTTTAAGTATTTTTCATAATCAATTATGAGTTTTTATTATTACAATAACAAGAAATAATTAAAAAATGATTGTCTGTCTTTAGTTCTTAAAAAAAATATTTAATTAGTTTTATTCTTTAAATTTGTTTTTTAGATATTTTCAATTATTTTCCTTATAAATTATGATTAGGTGATTATATAATTAACACATGTAAACTATAAGTATGATGTGACTATTATATCAAAAGAAATTGTTTTAATTTCTTAATTTTTACAAAATTTACTTTTACTGATTAGTTTAGTCCATTAATAAATTTTTAATTCATCTTAGTTCTAAATTTGTGTCACTAATTTTAGTCAGTTATGATATCACTTTTAGTTTCAACTTAAATTTAAATTTAATGTGACAATTATATTATTTTTTTTATCATATCAATTTTTATTTTTTTTAAGATTTTAGCGCATTATAATTGATGGAAGAAGTCCTAAACAACATCCTAATACAAGAGTCATACCAGACATATATAATGAGTGAGATTTAAATGCTCTCAGACTTAAAATATTGCCAAAATGGTCTAGTTTGTATCAATAAAATTTGTATAGCATTTTTTTTATTTTGTATAAATTTTCAAGATTGGGGTTAGAAAAAATAGGAGAAGGTGTACCTAGGGTTAGGTTAGGGTTGGCACACCTCTGACCTTTGTACACATGTCACCATGCCATTGGAGAGTTTTGAAGTTTACGTGATAGTAGTTGATTGGATCATGGAGGAGACTTGTTGGACAATAGTTAGGCTTATGATTAGGGTTAGACAATAGTTAGGGTTTGAATTTATCTTCTTTTACGAGCTTTACAAGTCTATAAATAGGTAAACCATGTACTTCATTTTTCAAGCTTGAGAATACTAGTGTTATGTTGTAAATTTTTCAGCACCATTGATGTTTGAGCTTCTTCTTTGTTGGTTTCTGTTAGAAGACTAGCTTAGGAAATTCATTAAAGTTGGCCTCACCTCTTCCAATCACCTTGTTCTACTATTTTCACTCATAAAACCTTGTTGTTTTCTTCATCTTCTTCATACTTTCTACTACCATTCATCCATCAAAGCCACTATTTTCATAAATCCCATTGAAGTTGCACTTTTCATCATCTACCAATAGCTATTTTCATATTATTGTTGCTTGGACAGTGCACACGGTGAAGGAAGGTCATCAATAATGTTTGAATAACGTGAGCTTTCACTGTGCAAAGACATTGTGTAATTCTTTACAATTGTGAAGTAACCATTGTAAGGTTTTTCTCTCTTTTGAGAGTGTTTCTTTCAATCTTGAGTGGTCTTGATTTCTGGAGGAGATTGAGACTGATATAATCTAGAGAGGTTTGTTTACTCAAATTTCTTAGAGAGGACAAAATACTCGTGTTTTTTAAAGAGGAGAGAATACTTGTGTTTCCAAGAGAGGAAAGAACACTCGTGTAACTTAGATAGGTGATAATACTTGTTCCAATCAGTAGATTAGTGAAAGTTACTAAGCAGTTGCTTAAGGGACGTATATAGCTCAAGTTTGGGTGAAGCAGGATAAATCTTGTATGCCTTGGATTTAGTTTTATTGTTGTCTTGCATGCTCATAATTAATTTTTATTGCCGCTTATTTATTATCCACTGTGAATCAAGTTTGTAAGCTTTATTCAACCCCTCTTTCTGGAGCCAGCTGCACCTTCACACATAACCATTTGAATCTAGATTTTTGTCTTTCCAAAACTTCTTATCTAAATTCTTTTTTTTTTTCAAATTTGCAAACAAATTTAATCTCTTTGTCTTTCTTTCATTATGTAAGCCACTCCCTTCATCCCTTTATGTAAGGCACTTATGTTTGAGATAATATTTTGTTTACTAATGTTTAAGTTTCCAAACACCTCTTTGTTTCACGTTTTCAAATCTTGTTTTAGCATTTTCAATTTCTATGTTAAAATTAACACGTCACTTACATTTATCTCATAGTTATCCCAAAACCCCTTAATTATTTCCTTAATGCCTATATTTGTTTGCCATTTATCTAAGGATCTAAAATCTACCAAGGATTCCTTCAAGACAATTGCACGATGGTCTGGTATAGTTTTATCTAACACATATTTTGCAATTTGGCCATATATCAAGCCATTCACGTGATATATAACCTTTTTTTAGTCATCTTTGCTCTATACCAAGTATATTTTCTCCTAATTGTTGGTAAATTAAACAATTCTAGATTTTCTATAAGAGAATTGAATTCCTTCATGTCCTTCCTATTTCATTTTGGCTAAGTCATTTCCTTTCTTGAACACTCATAACTACATTAAAATCTCCTATGATACACCATGTTTCATTTTCATCTTCCTCTCTAATACTAATTAGGTTTTCTCACACTTTTCTCTCTTTTACTAAGCGCACAAGGTGAATATATGCATTCACATATTGTTATTTGGTATTTATTCTCCCCCAACTTCCCATCCAAGATCGGGAAAGCCTACATGTACTAAGATTCTACAAAATAAATTGACTTCTATGTCAAATACTCAATATACCTCCAACACCACTCTCTGCTTCTATATGTGTCCATTCAATGTTATTATCTCCCAAATTGCATACATTTTTCTCTTTATTTATTATTGCGGTTTTTGTTTCTTGAATGCGTATCATATCTTCCCCTTCCTTTAATATAGTCTCATGTTTAACCCTCTAATATTAAAGCTTATGATGCTCATATGACTACATCTCTTTTCCCTTTTGTTGTTCTATGCTTCATTATATGATCTCTTTCTTCCATTTCCTCCAACTTTGTTAGGATACTTTTTTCCTCTTTGGAATATGTAAACCTATTTGTTTACCACTCAAAATTCCATTCCCATCCATGTGGTGGCTTTAGATTCAGTACCAGTATTGCCCATGACAATTTGAGCATATGGTTAGTCGTTATTATTCCTTTTGCATACCAATTGTTAGGAACCGATCAAGTAATAGACTTTGCTTTGGGGACTAATGGGATGTTAAGATTTAGGGGCAGACTTTGTATTCCCGCAGATGATGAGCTGAAGAGAATGATTCTTGAAAAAGGGTATAAGAGTCATCTTAGTCTGCACCCAGGTATGACTAAGATGTATTAGGATCTAAGAGAGTCATTTTGGTGTTAAGGTATGAAAAGAGATATAATTCAATATGTTGTTGCATGCTTGACTTGTGAGAAAGCAAAGGTAAGACATCAAAGGCCTAGTGGGTTGTTGCAACCATTGGATATTCCTCAGTTGAAATGGGATAGCATAGTTATGGATTTTGTTACCCATTTGCCAAGGGCAGTCCAAAGTCATGATGCAGCATGGGTGATAGTTGATCGAGTGACAAAAAGTACTCACTTTTTGCATGTGAACTTGAGAATGTCTATGGCCAAGTTGGCTCAGTTATATCTTAAGGAGATAGTGAGGCTGCATGGAGTGCCTTCTAGTATTGTGTTCGATCGAGATCCCAGGTTCACCTCTTGGTTTTGAAAGACTTTAAAAGATGCTTTGGGGACCAAGTTAAGAATGAGTTTTGCATATAATCCTCAAACTCATTGGCAGTTAGAGAGAACGATCCAATCTTTAAATGATTTATTGAGAGCTTGTGTTTTGGATCATCTTGGTGTTTGGATGAGATATTTCCTCTAGTGGAATTCACTTACAATAATAGTTGTCATGCTAACATTGGGATGACACAAGTCCTATGTTGATTAGTAGAGGAAGCCCTTGGAGTTTGCAGCTCGAGAGCATGTCTTCTTGAGGGTGATTCCTACTAAGGATATAGGAAAGTCTATCAGATCGAGGAAGTTATCTCCTAAGTTTGTTGGGTCTTGTCGCATTGTTAGAAAGATAAGACTAGTGGCTTGAGATTGCTTTGCCTCCTCAATTAGCCAATTTGCACAATGCATTTCAAGTGTCTCGGTTGAGGAAGTATGTGCCTGACCCTAGCCATATCCTAGTAGTGGATGAAGTGCAAGTCAAGGAGAATTTAAGTTTTGAAGCCTAACCAGTCATAACTGAAGATCAGGAGACTAAGCAACTCAGAGGCAACGCTATCAACAAGGTGAAGGTGTTGTGGAATGCCAAGTGTGGTGTTTTTACTTGGGAGTTGGAGGAGAGCATTAGAGAAAACTACCCTCATCTTTTCACCAGTAAGTCAATTTTCAAGGATGAAAATTTTTCTTATTAGAGAGACTGTAATAACCTAGAAAATTGTTATCTAAAGTGGAAGTGGTAAAAGTGAAAGGAGCACTTGAATATTTTATTAATAAACTGAAAACATGTATTTCTAGAAAAAGCTAATAGTCAAGTCTCACTTTAAGAAAACCACAATCTCTCTAAACATTTGTTTCTCCTTTTCTCTCTTCCTTCTCTTTAAAATCCTACTTCCATCCTTCATCAGTTTGACGATTGGAGATCAAAACTAAACTTCTGGTATCGAGAAGGGGAAGTGTACACGGTCAGATTCTTGAATAGAGTAAATTCATTTTTTGCTCCTTTTCCTTATAGTCGGTTTAGGTAAATCATTCCTCATTGATAACTACACTCGCATGTGTCCTCTAAGTCGTCATATGGACTCTATGTTGGTTCAACATCATTTTAATGTAGTCTGATCATATATCAAAAGTTTTGTAGTGCAGGTTGGAGCTCTTACGAAATCTTGGTTTTTAGAGCTTTTGTGAGGGTCTCTACCTTTAATCTGTTAAGGGAAGCTAACTATTGTAGTTGTATGTTTATGGTGTTGTGAAACTTTAGAATTTGAAATTTAGGGTCCAAGATGTAATTTGAGTTATGGTTGAACCATCTGACTTGAAGTCTCTTGTAGGTCCGAAACTGGTTGATTTAATTAATTTTGAGTGCAGTTTGGTAGCTAATAGGGTAGTTTTAGATTTGCAGATTTGGTTGAGTTGTGTTCAATCGTTGTACAGGTATGAAAAGTTTAGTTATTTAAATGAAATTGAATGTTTGAATTAATGATTAATTGATAGAAATGTTAGAAATTGGTGTTGTAAACTTAGGCATGTTATATGTGTTCCTTTAGAGTTATATGTTATTTAAAGAGTATAAAAATTGAAAACTTGGATAAGCAAGGAATGAGAATTTGATTGGAAACTAATGAATGAGTTATAAGGGTGGAAATCTTAGTGTTATTAGGATTTGTTAAATGAATTGTATGATAGTTTGAGAAAATCGAAAGTATCATGATAATTGGAAAATGATAAATCATATATATATATATATATATATATATATATATATATATATATATATATATATATATATATATATATATATATATTATATATTTATATATA
>Ga0099825_1001926_pt1 | contig 27109 bp, 12 predicted proteins | sample SiratroredBW_FD_76838 | JGI IMG/M metagenome (GOLD analysis project Ga0099825, IMG submission 76838) | Root nodule microbial communities of legume samples collected from California, USA - Siratro red BW | ecosystem: Host-associated > Plants > Roots > Nodule | place: USA: California | collected...
AAATATATATATATATATATATATATATATATATATATATATATATATATATATATATATATATATATATAGAGAGAGAGAGAGAGAGAGAGAGAGAGAGAGAGAGAGAGATTCCTGAATTAAGACTTGTTTTTATCTGTTTAAAGTCTAAAATGGACAAATTTAATATAGTAAATTGTAAACCAATTGCACAAATTGAAACTAGCAATTAAATTAAACTCAAATGAAAAATATTTTACGTAAAAATGATTATTTATTATGAAGTTAATAGAAGAATATAAATCGTACTCCACAAATTCAATTTTATTATTTAATGTTATTTTTTAGGGAATGCTATACAATAATAAAATATTAATCAGCCATGTTTAAAGGAATGATTATTTGTATTAAAAAATAAATTTAATCAGTTATAGGTGACAAATACAACTTGCATGTACATTTCTCTCATGATTCAATTATATGACGTGCTTTTATTTGGTGAAATTTAAAACTTACACAAACTTTTAAATTAATTGCACAGTTGAAAATAGCAACCAATTCCATTATTTAGGCATTCTCTTGTCACAGAACGTAAATCCAATATGGGGAGTGATTATTTTCATTTTGTTTTGATAAAAGAAAAAGAAAAATCTGACTTGGAGTCACAGACTTTGCATATACACGTAACGCACCAGAGTAACGACTTAATTAATATTAATATTCAAATATTACAAGCTCTTATTTCTCAATTATAACTTACATAATTTAAAATTAAAATAATTAACAAGTAGCGTTGTTATTTAGAAACATGACTTGCTACATAGCCGTTTGGTAAATTGGAAATCAATGTAATTTGCTTTAATTCAATAAAAAAACCTCAAAACATACATTGTGTGAAAAGATATTGTTGCCATTGCCCTTCTAAAGTATTAGTAATGTCAGTTTCATAGGGGAAAAAATTTTAGTTAAATGGAAAATAATCTTATTAAAGGATAGAAACTTTAAAAAAAAAAAGTTGTTTTATTGTTAAACTCTAAATAAACTTGATTCACCTTTTCTCTCTCATAGTTAACTTGATTCACCTTTTCTCTCTCATATTTACATGCACCATCTTTCTCTTATATTTGATGTATTTTAAACTGCCAGTTATATTTTAATTTTTATTAGAATCACACCATACAATTCCCTAAACATGTGTTATTTCATAGCCTTTCCCTCCATCCATTACTCACAAGAATATCTATGGTCACCCCACTATCTAAAATTATTAAGGGGTTCAAGATCCATTTAATAATATATTATTTAATGATATGTTACATTTTCACTTAAAAATATTTAATATTATATTAATCATAAAAAATAATAGTATAATTAAATAAAAACAATAGTATAAAATTGATTAATTAATTAATTTTAATTTCTTTATATTAAACACAATAAATAATATTTATACAAAATAGAAAAATATAATTCTAAAATCATCATCATTATTCATTGAATGATAAGAAAGTATTTAGAAAATCTTGTTATTTATTATTAGTTATTTTTCTTTGATAAATGATTTAATTTACTTTTTATTTTTATTATTAGTTATTGGGAACGAGTTTTTTATATTTATTGTTATGAAATATTTCTCTTACATTAGGATTGCTTTTAATCTAAGAATAATTTTTTATTATTATTATAATTTTTTATTTTATTTAAAATTTTATGGAAAATTTAATTTACTTTTATGTCTGTATACTTTAGTGAATTTTGTAAGACTCAAATAAACTTATTTTCATCACTTTCAAGACACCGTTAATACTACTCATTTCATCCTTCTACTAGCCAACTCAAATCTCAAACAAAACGAAATCTTATATTTTCCAAAACTTCAAAAACAACGTTTAATTCAAAAAAGTAAAATAACAAAAACAAAACAAATCATCATAGGAATTCTCAATCTTGATATTAAATTGAAATGAAAAGTAGCAACAGAGTGAGATTTGGCATGTGAAAGAGGAAGAGGCAACGGTGAAGTTGAAAAGGAGTTACATAAGAAAAATTGACAAACTGATGAAACTTGTAAATGGCTTTAATGACTCAATTATCCATCTGGCAGAGGATCAAGAATGACATTGATTAATGGTGGTCCAAAATAACTTTATCCTCATTTTAGTGCAAGTTTTTGTCTTATTATATGTGTCTTTATTTTTCTCTCTTTTAAGGTAAACATTTTTTTTTCCTTATTTCTCTTTTTACCTCTCTTTATATTAGGCATATGTTTCTTGTTTTTCTAGCTCTCAAAAGAGAGATCTTTATCTCTACTTTTCCTTTCTCTCTAAAATTAATTACCTCTTTAGTTATATTAATTATAAAACATTATTGAGGAACATAGATACAAATTTAGACTTCTTTTTCAAACAAAAAAAAAATCAAATAAACAAACTTTCAACACTTTTAACGATTTCAGCTGATTCTAATGTAGTTTGTAATTCAAGGTTTGAGTCAAGTAATTTTTGTTTACAATTTGGTGCGGTTTGCATAACATATCATAATGAGATTCAAATGAACCTATGTGAGAAGAAAGTGTTGGCAATAACATTCACCCTTTTTTATATTTATTTTAGTTTCTTTCTCTCCTAGAGTGAGTCCTTTGTCTTTTATTAACATTTCTCTTCTATTCTCCTTAGGTTTGTGTCTCTTTCTTTTCTCTCTCAAGGTGAGATCTCTCTCTTTCTCTCTCTCTCAACTTAACTCTCTTTGCCACTTATTTCTCTTTCTCCATTAACACTGTCCTTTTATGATTCCATCACCATTCTCTAGTTATCCTAATTGCAATCAAAATTTTCTGAAAAACATAATTACCAATCTTGATTTAATAGAAAATATAATTTAGATAAAAGAACTTTGAGCACTCTAAGATTTCTAGCACTAGTTCACAATTCAAGAATTAAGCCACAAATACTATTGTTTAAGATGTCATAGTGAGAGTAATCGATCTATGGTTACAAAAGGTGGTGCATTGTAGGACAGCTATAAAGGTGGTCTAGAATAGCATTCATCCCTTTTTGTATCTTTCTCTCTCAAAATTCTCTAGCTTTTGTTAATTTTTTTCCCTAAATTTTTTTTCCTTTTATTACTCCCTAAATTTTTTTCCTTTTATTTCTATCTCATTTCTCTTTGTTATGTTGTTGTCTCTTGTTTTTCTTTTAAAGGTGAGATCTTTATCTTTTTGTTTTTGCTTTTTCTCTCTACTAGTTTTTTTTTTTTTTTTTTTTATTTTTTTTTTTTTTTTTTTTTTTTTTCTTTTTTTTTTTTTTTTTTTTTTTCTCTCTAATTTTTCTTTCTCGATTAACACTTTGCCTTGTGTAATCCCATTTACCGCTTTTTAGTTATCTTAATTACAATAAAAAATTCTTGAGAAACATAGATACAAATCTTAATTTCAAGAGGAAAATAATCATACTATAGATTAGATAAATAAGCTTTGAGCACCCTAGGGATTTCAAGGTTAACTTTTTCAATTCGAAGATTTTTCTTCGGTGTGTAGTTTGATGTTTGAGTCAAACAAATTGTTTGCGTGTTCGATATAATATAGTGTGGTTTGCCATAAGATATTATCATGAGACTCAAATGCATCTGACGTCCGTGATACATCATAGACTAGTTGTAAAGGTGGTCCATACTATGATTCATTATTTTTTTATAATATAAGTTTTTTTTTTGTTTTTTTTTTCTCTCTCTCAAAACGTGTTTTTTTGTTTTTGTTTTCATCTTTCTTTCTCTTATAAGATGAACATTTCATTCTCTCTCTGTTAGATATGTGTCTCTTAATTCTCTCTCAAGGTAAGTTCTAATCTTTTATTTATCTTTCATTCTTCTCAAAGTTAGCTATGTGTTTCTTATTTCCCTTTCATGATTAAATTTTCATTTTCACCACCCCCTAATTATATTAATGACAATCAAATTTTTCAAGAGATTTGTACAATATATGTAATTTTCATTTAATTAGTCTTAGTGTTATAAAAGTTTGTGTTAATACCAAAAAAATTAGTGCTAATTGAATTTTATTTTGATTTAATTGCGTGTTTAGATTTCTTGTGGGCTGCTGAATTATAGTATCATTGATCTTCTATGCCTCCAACATGGAAACAAAAAGGTTTCTACGAGGAGAAGAAGCACCGAAGGAATGAATTTCCTCCAAAACAACATGGATTTAATAGGTTTCAACAATCTCCTAGTGGTGGTGAGTTTTATCTCTATATATATTATACTATTTTGAGTTTTGGAGTTATCACACTGTAAATCAGTCACTATTTTTTAAATATTAAAATTTAGGAATAAAATATTGTTATAAAATCTATAAATTATTAAGATTTGATTAAAGATAAAATAATAAATATTAAAAACATTTTTATTTGAAAAATATTAATGTGTATGTTATTGTTATTATTAAGTTGTAAATAAAATTAAATAATAAACATCAAGAAACATTTGTTGGTTTGAAACTAGTGTTTGATATATAATTAATAATTATCCATTGTATTTAATAAACACATTTAATAATTAATATACAGAAAAAGTTATACTTACAAAAGTACTATATTAATGAGAATTATTAACTGCATTAATTTTTTTATTAAATTTTTTGTTGTTTTAATTATATTACTTTCGAATATATTTTACGAACAATAATAACTAAAACATATTTTCTAAATATATATTTTATCTTTCCAATAACAAAAAGTAAAATGGGTATGTTAATTTTTATTTTTAACTATATAAATATTATTATATCAGAAAATAGTTTCATCATTTGTTTTAAGACTATTAAAATTATTTTAATATAATGAAAGTAATTAGATTTAATTATATTTTATAAATACTAATGTAAAAATTATATAAGTATCCAGCGGCGGATCACAATAGTTTAACTTCTTACTTAAACATTTAGATATACATTAAAATAAATAAAACGTTATGTACCATTTCAAATTTAACTTCATACTTTTAAATCTATACTTTTAATTATTAACCTGTGAAACAAAATACTATTAAATTTAACAACTATTAATGAAAATTTATGCATTTAATATTCTTTTTATTTTATATAAATTGAATAAACATTTCTTAAATATTTATTTAAATATTTATAAATTATTATTCAATAACATTGAGTGTTACATTAATATCAGTAATAAATATATATTAAATTCTCTGTTAATTATAATTAAGACCATTAAAATGGTGTAAATATTATAAATTTTTATTTTTGTTTAACGGTCAATACTCAAGTTTCAATAATAATAATAAAAAAAAACCTTAAACATACCATTTTCTACATCTATATCTCCTCCTTACATCTCATATATCACTCTTTCTTCTTCATTCTCTCTTAATTTTAGATTTTTTTTTACACTATATCATGCAAATTATTTTTCAAAATAAATTTTTAATTGTAATTTTATCATGAGGCTCATTTTGAGAAAAAAAGGGTTCAATTTTAATTTTCTGAATTATGAACCAAAATTAGTTTTTGAATACTTATAATATAGTTAAATTGGAATATTGTAAAGATATGAATTATAGAATAAATACGTACATTTTTTTTTTCTAAATGTGAAGATGAAGATGCTATAACACAGTATACAACTCATATCTTGTCGTCCAAAGTCAAAGGTGTATTTAATGTAAATTATTAAAAATATGTTTTTTAATATTAACATTCTATGTTTTAATCTTTTTTCAAAGAAAATATTATTTTTATTTTAAAATTTAAAAATATTATAAATTTGTTTATACCCTTATTTTTATAATGTATTAAAAACTGTTTGGTGAGAAAAAAACTAAACGAATATAATATATAATTTATTTAAAATTATATTAAAAGTAAAGAATTAAATATTTTTCTTTATTTACATAAAATAAACTTAGAAAACTACTATGTAAGAAAATAGGATAATTAAAGGATATTTATTTCCCTCGTTCATATACATAGCATAAGTGAATGGCACCAGATTGGTTTTGTTCTTCTTCTATGAGTATGAGAATTCATACTTTTCTTGAATACATGTATGTTTTCTCTTTCTCTTTGTATCCATTGGTGACATGTTAATTTTTTCTATATAGGTTTGAAAATTCCAGGTGGTGGTGGTGGTGGTGATGGTGCTAGGAACCGATTTCTGGAGGATCCTAGCCATGTCTCTGGATCTGGCTCCTATCTCAGAACCACTAAACCCCGAAGAGACCCCAAACCCCGTTTTGTGGAAAATGTTTCCAATAGACATTTTGATCACATGCTAGCATCTCCCTCTCAAGCACATTCTGTGAATACTCAAAAAAGGCTTCAATGTATAGAACAACTTCATGTTGATAATGATCATAATAAGAAGCATGAGAGGGAGAGTTCTATGGGAATGAAGCCATTTAATAAATGGAAGGGTTTTGGAAGGTTCTACTCTGAAAGCATGATGAGTGAGAGTGAAGGAACAAGGAAGAGACCCAGGTTGAATTGGGGTGAGGGACTTGCTAAGCCACAGAAAAGGAAAACTGAGAGTGATGGTGAAATTGCAGCTTCTGCTTCTGCTGCTGCTGCTACTCCAACATCTGTTGGCTCTAGTTCCTTATCAGGTACATCCCTTGATTCTCTTTGAAACTGGTTGTAGCATTTCTTTTGTACATAGATAGACACTTACAGAATAGAAAATAAGAAGAAAAATTGTATTAGGGTTTTCAGATAGTTTATGTGATTATAGTAGAGGAATAAAAAAATAAAAATTTTGTTAGAACAAACAGTTCTGTAGAAGCTTACAAAAGGAATAAAAAAAAGAGAGAACAAGTTTCTACAAAATTAAAATTAGAGATTCATCAAGGTATTTGTTTATAATATAGTCAAATTTAATAAACATAACTAGGTTAGTTAAATTTATTAATTAGATTCCATCGATAACAAAATTGCAAAATCTAATTAGATAGACAGATATATTAGCCGCATACAGATTTTGATTATTACACTATTTTAAGTGCCTATCAAAACTGTATAAATGGATACAACTTTAATAAAATGCATTCAAAAATGTCTAGCAATATTGTATTTGTCACATGCTCTTGTAAATGCATGTATGAAATAATGACAAAATGCATATAATTGACATACACTTGCTATGATTAGGTTATGCAATTATCCAATCCAATCTAATTACATTGAACTTTATTTTATGTATGATTAGGTTAAATTTGATCCAATCCAAACTACCATATTCTTACTTAGGTTGGATGATTGGGTGATGGATTTAATATAAGTGATCCAATACTAGATGTGAGACCAACTCTTATACTTGTATTATGAAAAAATTATATTATGTTTTTATTTTCATGTCCCAAATTAGTTTAAATGAACTTGTTATGACTTAACTTATTAGATTATTTAAAACATTAACATAATTTTTGTAAAGATTATGATATTTTTTTTATAATTAAGTTGATAATTAAAAATTATAATTTTTAATAAAAAAATATTATTTTAAATTCTTATCCAATCGACCCAACCTAATTCAACCCATAGTTGGAATGGTGAGGCAAACAATGAAGAAAAATCTCTATGAAGGAGTAAAAGTATGAAGGAAAAGGATAAAGGTTACTTTGCTATAGTTTTTTTGTGTACCTTATTCTGTTGTTAGCTTAAGCACCAAAATATTATGGTTGTAAAAATCATTTTGTGAAACTTTGAATTGGTATATGGTCAAGCCAAAGGGAAATTGGTGTTGTATAAATACTCACTAATCTTAAATTGTAGTCATATGCTAATACTATTTAAATATTAAGAAATTACTATAGAGGAAATTGAAGAAGAGAATTGTCTTGAAAACATGTAATCGAAAAAGTAAAAAATAAACTTTCAAGATGGAAAGGAAGGGTGTTATCTTTTCGTAGGTTGTGTATATCTAATAAAGTTTATAATATTTGCTTTACCATCATTATATCTATCATTCTATAAAACCTTTAAAATAACTAGGATCTAAATGAAATTCTTATGGGACTAAGGTCATAAGAGAAGGAAGATATCCTGAGTTAAATGGGGAAATGTCTACAAACTAAAAGAGGAAGTTGTGTTGGATATAAAAGATATAGAAATATTTAGCATTGTCTTATTATCAAAGTGGAAGTAAAGATTAGGCATGGAAAGTCAAGGTTATGAAATGAGGTTTTAGTCTCTAAGTATGAGTTATGGAGGAATCTAAATGACAATACAATAAGCCACAAACACTCATGATTTATATTAGGTGTGCAGAGAAGGCGACCTAACAAACTGATTTGATAGTAAGATAAAATGGGTATTAGGTGATAGAACAAATGCTAAATTTTGGTCAAATAATTGGAGAAGTGACTCTAAAGGATAGGTTCCTTAGAATGTACTTAATTTCATGTTATAAGGAAAGTACTATAAGGAAATTATAAGAGACTGTGTTGATAATAGTTTGAGGTGGAACCTAAGGTGGAGAAGAAACAAATTCACTTGAGAAGGTATGTAAGAACAAAAACTTATGACACAAATATTACGAATTGCTAGGAAGAGAGATATCATATATACTTGGGTATGGTAGAAAAAGATGATAGAATATTCATAATTAGAATTGCATATAATGCACTACAGAACCTCTAAACACCAAGCAAGCATGCAAGTGTTTAAATACCTTTGGAGTTTAAAAGTACTTCCATCGACCAACACTTCACTCGGAGATTACTGCTAAATAGAGTACTAACAAAGACAAACTTAGAGAAAAGAGGAGTGGGATAGAAACTTCACTATGCTCACTATGCTAGAGAGAGAATGAGACAACAAATCACATTTTCATTACATGCAATGTAGTGCAAAAAGTCTAAGATTAATGTAAAAGGTGGGTGAGTCTTAGCTCAATAAAATATAATAACCTTAAGAATCATTATCTATATTTCTACCTTATGAAACTTAATAATAATCAAAATAAGACATGGAAAGAAATATAAGTGACATTCATATGGAAGGTATGGAGTTAGTGAAATAAAATCATATTTAACGAAGAATAAAGATGAAATTTTTTGTATAGTTCAACTAAAAGGATGGAAGTGTATGAAGCATAAACTCCCTAGACTAAATTTTACATATTCATTGGTCCTAATGTCTTATACAATGTCTTAAAACATTATGATATTTGGAAGCTAGTAGGCACAAAGATGGGTACATTAAGGGGAACTTTACATGTTTTATATGCCCCAAAGAGGATCGCATGTGTTGTTGTGAATGCAAGGTACCAGGGTTGGGAGCAGTTAATGTATATAGGAGACTAAATGTTAAATGAGTATAAGGTCTTTATAGGTCCAACAGGGTTGATAACAGCTGATGTACTATTACAACCTAAAAATTGAAAAAAGAAGGCAACCCAAGATGCTCAAGGAATCCCCTAAGTGATTGTTCCTCAAAGAAGTAGCATGCGTAATTGATACTGGTGATAGTTATAAGAAATGGTGATAGTTATAGGAAAGAAACAGGAATTCAGGATCAAACTAAAGTCGCGACTAAAAGAAAATAACTATGGTTCGAAATAGTTTGCACTCAGTTTCTTAGAGTTGGAATCAATTGCAAGAAGTATAACAACTCCAGGGTAAGAATTAGGAAGATGCAGAGTGATGTATCACAAGAAATGAAGGTAGAACACCTAGCAATAGAAGTACAAGTCTCTACAAAATTAGAGGAAGACACACAGGTAACTGTTTTGTGAATAGTTTAGAATTGAATTGGGTGAAGGACAAAGCAGTAGACTCTCCAAATTATATGGCAAAGATGTGGAGGGATTAAATTATTTTATAGATTATATTGCATTTAGCTTTTTGTAATACAGGATGGTAATTAATAAAGTAAACTAAACCATATGCCTTAATTACTTTTGTATATAGGTTGGAGCATTCTTAAAATGCTCCATTTTATTTAATTCATTTTTTTATAGAAAAAAAAATATCCACACCTAACTACATGTGTTTTCGTGAGTTAGGTACTAGATTTGCTCAAATCCAATACATAAACACCTTAAATTTTAAAAATTTTATAGGTATGCTACAAAATTTAAATGCTTAGAAATTCTAACAAAAATAGACATTGAAAGTAATTATATTTTAATTATTAAAAATATAAAATTATTGTATTTATTTAATGTCATTTAAATAAAAATATTTATTTAAATATTATAAAAAAACATTTCATATTATTAAGCGATGCATTAACATGCATAGTAAATATATTTAAGCAATTTAATTTTTTATTGAATTAAGACCATTAAATTTGATTAGACCGAAGCTTTATTGTAAAGTTCATGTTCCTATACACAATTGCTGTAATATTTATTTTATATTTATAAGTTTTATATAAATAAAGTACAAGTAATGATTAAGGGTAACGATATATAGGTGTACATGGATTATTGCTGTACCATGTGTATACATAGGAAAATATGAGTATATTTATGATCAATAATAAATTAAATTTATTTCAATCATATACATAAAATATAAACAAAATTGAAACATACTTAAACAACTTCAAAGCAAATTCAACTCAAAAGTTGAAAATTTTATTTTAAAATAGTGAATTGTCTAGTATTAAAATCTTATATTTACAATGATTCAACGTCCTTTAGTTTTACAAAAATTAATTTACTATATGTTATCACACGTAGCTTTTCTTCATTCATCCATGCATACAGATATACACACTTCTATCGTTGTATATAGATTTTTTTCTAATTCTTTTTCTATTTACCTTTGATCAACATTTTTCTTTTCTGTATAGGTCTCAGAACACTGACTGGTGGTGATGCCTCTGGATCTGAGTCCAATGGCAGAAACACTAGAGCCCCCAGGGACCCTAGACCCCAGTTCTGGGAAAATGTTAAAAAGAAACACTTTGATAACGTGCTAACATCTCCCTCACCTACACATTCTATAAACTCCTGGAGAATGTTTCACTATGGAAAACAACATAACGATAATGATCAAAATAAGAACAATGAGGGGGAGACTTCTGTGCAGTTGAATCTGAGTAAGAGATGGAGTCGTTCTCAAAGATTCTATCATGGAGACACGGGAAAGGAAAAGGACAAGAACGCATTAGGGGAAGGCAGTGATGAGATTAAAGAAACTAGGAAGAGGAGGTTGAATTGGGGTGAAGGACTTGCTAAGTTTGAGAAAAAGAAAAGAGAGGTTGAAGGTGTAAGTGCAACTTCTGCTGTTGCTTCTACTCCAACTTCTGTTGCATGCAGTTCCTTATCAGGTATGTTGCTGGATTCTCTTTGCTGCTTCTTCTGTTAGATAAGTTTTTTAATAGATGTTAATTACACTTATAGGAATACAACTCAAAAGAAAAAAAAAATGTATTAGGTCTTTTTAGATACACATCGCAATAGTGATTATAATAGAAAAAAAGGATATTGTTGAAATAAATTTCTTCATAAAATTAAAATTAGGAGTATATATATATAAATAGATAAATAGATAGATAGATATAAAAATTCACAAAAATTAATAAATATGCAAAGATTTTTTGTATTGTCTACCAATAGGAATAATATGAATTTCATTCATTTATTGAAATAATTATGAAAGAGATTAAGGGACAAAAATCTTTCATTTCTATATTATACATGTCCCTATATCTCATGTACTATACTAGATATGGAAAGGTGAAAGCAAATGAAAATATTAGGGTTTGAAAGAAAGTTGTATATAGAAAGAAAACTTAACATGTAGAAGTGTTTATTATTACTAAAAATTTAATGTGGAGGTTTACCTTATCATATGTAGAATTATAATAAATAGAACTTTGATATGTGGTGAGTCAGATTTATTCAAGAGTCTGAATGTATTGTATGTATGGAAATTCACATTTTTTGTCCTTCTATGTATTGTTACTTGTTTGTAGTAACCTAGGGTTTGCTTTGCAGTAGGTGTGGGAGATGCTTTACATGCAAAAACTGCAACGGGGGAAGATAATAAATTTGGTGTTTTATCTGCTTCTGTCACTAAGTTGCTAGAGTCTGCCGATTTGAGCTCTAGTTTAGGAAGATCCAATGCAATGACAAAGGTGCTGGTATGGAAAACTATCATTTCTAAAGTATTGGAGGAGACTCAGACAAAAATAAGTTCACTTGAAAATGAGTTGAAGACCATGCAATCTGAATCTCAATCTGGTCACAATCCAGAGGCATTGGCAATTGTACCCTTTGATGAGGGAAATATAGAGAAAATGCCTCTTTCTCCCCACATGCATGATAGCATAGAAGATACTTTGTGGAAGACAATTATTTCTTGCAATAGAGAAATAGTGAAAAGATCAAATGCAGTATTTGACGAATTTTGTCCAACAAAGTGTCACAAGGTCATGTGCAGTAGCTCACCTTCCCATGCAAATGCAGCCATAAAGGAAAAGTTGGCAGAGAAAGAGTGGTTTGGTAGATTCAAGGAAAGAGTTTTAATAAGTAAATATAAAGCATTGGATCACCTATGGAAAAAGGATATGGTCTTACGATCACTGAGAAAATACACAACAACATCTCATAGCAATTTTGACTCGAGTCTGCGAAGTATCAGTAATGATTGTCACAGGAATCGATCCTCTACTCGTCATCGTTTTCCTTTCCCTGGTATGGACTTTCTTTTAGCTAGAAATATGTCATTACTTTTGCTATTTGTTTCCTTACATAAACGAACCACTAGGTGTTTGTTGTTTATTTCTTTACATAATTACACATGGCCATAGATACTTTGCTGTTGAAGATTATAGATATGAAATAAATAGTTTATGATTTACACTGTACATAAAAATTCTTAAAAGTGAAAAGTTATCGAAATTATTGATGTATCCTGTTATTGATAAATGATAATAAATTGTTGTAGTCTTATACGCGTGAATGAGAGCAGCCAGATGATTGGTATGAAGTTAAAAATGGTTAGAATACTATAAAAGACAAGGATTAATTAGTTGTTCGTTAGTGAAAGGTGGATTTAGAAGAAAGGTTAAATAGAAATATATGTTTAAAAACAAGCAGATGAATATATATCTCTACTTACTTATTAAGATTCTTATTTTTTTTAAAAAGAAAGGTTTTGTTTTTATTTAATTATTATTTTTAAAGTTACAAATATTAATTATTCTTGTTTTTGAATTCATAAAAAAAAAATATCTAAGAAGGAAAGGGGTATCTAATTGTTTACATTTTGGAAGGAAGGGATAGAAAACCAAGAGAAACAAGAAAGTAGAAAAGGATATTATTATCTTTTGTGAGAAACAGCACAGAGAGACTTTATACAAAACCAAACACATGCATGCAAACCAGAAAGACCTATGCATGCAAACCAAAAAGACCCATGCATGCAAACCAAAAGTCCCATGCAGTACCATGCATACGACTAAACTGCACTCTAGGTTATATGTATAACATCCCTCGTAAAATTATGGTTAGATTTGGAACAATCGTAAGTTTATCTCGAATTCTGTGATAGGATGATCTAGGGATAGGTTTAGTTAGAAGATCTACAACCTGGTAGCAAGCTAGAAGATTAACCAGGATCACTCGTTTCGTTTGAATATAGTCACACATTAAGTGAAGGTCGAGCTCAAAGTGCTTTATTCTCAAATGCATAATGGAATTGACACTTAACAGAACAACTCATTTTGTCAGAGAATATCTTAGGAATAATAGTGGGTATAAGAAACTTAGATAGTAAGGAAGATAATCATATTATCTTCACAAGAACCGCAACAACATTGTGATAAAGTGTCCTAGAACTTCACAAAGAGAGAAGAATCACATAGTTGACTGAAAACCAAGTTGTTGGAGAGAGTGACTCAACTTCTGAAACCATGATCTCGACGCTTGTTTTAAACCATAAAGCGCCTTGTGTAGTTTGCACACAAAAGTAAGATCATTTGACACAAATGCTAGAGGTTGTTGTATATATACCTCTTCTTCCAAGTCACCATTCAAAAACACTTTGTTTACGTCTATTTGATGAATGAGCTATTGAGCAGTAACAACATGAGTCAGGACCACCCAAATTGTAGTGGGTTTAGTGACTGGACTAAACGTCTATGTGTAATCAAATCCTTCAGTTTGATTAAATCCATTTGTCACTAAATTAGCCTTATGTATTTAAAAGCTCCCATCGGAGTCAAACTTAGTTTTAAACAACCATTTGTATCCCACCGTTGCACCAATAGGAAGATTAGTAAGAGTCCAGGTTTGATCTTTACAGATAGACATATTCATCTTGCATAGCTTGAAACCATATTGGCGAAGATATAATGTCTTTAATGGTTGAAGGTTTATGAGGAATAGGTAAAGTGGTGGTAGTGTAGGTCTTCCTGGGTTTAAACACACCTGCTTTAACTCTAGTAGTCATAGGGTGAGCATTTGTGCGTGCTTGTTAATTAGTGATATTTTTGTAATGAGGAGTAATCATAGCAGAGTAGTGGCACAAGTAGGTGAAGTGAAAGGATTGTTACGTGTACTATTGTTGAAATTACTTAAACTAGGTGTATCCACAGAAAGATAAGGAGATTTATAGTTACATTGACATTGTAAAACAGTTAAAGGTGCTATTATATCAGATGAAGAATCAATATTAGCAGTTTCAGTTTGAAACCTATTATCATTAAGAAAAGATTGTAAAGATAGAAATTCTTTGTATCATTGTTTGAATACTTTGCAATTTAAAACCAATTTGAGTTTCAGAGAAAGATTTGAAACGTGTAAAAGCAGCAGAAGCTTGAGCTATATTATGTAGTAAGTAAATCCATGTATACTTTGAGTAAGTATCAAGATAAGACATGTAGTATCAAGCACCATTAGAAGCAGAAATAAGATTAGGTCCCCAGTTATCAATATACACTAGTTGCAGGGGACAAGTATACATCGTTAAAGACAATGAAAAAGGAAGTTGATGGGCTTTACCAGCTACACAAGCATCACAAAATTGTTTCTATTTTGTACATCGTGTATTACAGTGTTTTAAAACTTTCTGGACAACATTATGACTACGGTGACGAAGTCTAGCATGCCAAAATTGTATGGTAGGTTTCTTAGAGATAAACGATGCATGATGCGCAGAGAAACCAGTTGAAGATTAAAACTAGGAAAAACATATAGGTCATCTTTAATTGTTCCTTGAAGCAATACCTGATTGGTTTCCTGATGTTTAACATAACATGTGTCAAGAAAGATATCAAAGTAAAAGTTATTGTCTTGAGCAAACTTAGAGACAATAATAAACTTTTTGGCGATTTTAGGAACATGTAGATGATTATTTAAGACAAGAGTGGTGTTTGTGTGTGGCAAAACATAGTTAGAACCAATGTGTTTGATACACATATCTGTGTTATTACCTATTTTAACCATATCAGTGCCATGATAAGCATGTTTGTTATTGACGAAAGTTTCATCTTTAGTTATGTGGTGTGAAGCCCCACTATTAGGGTACCAAAGGGTACTTCCAAAGTTGATTGCGTACCAAGAAGAGAAGATTCACTTGTTTCATTGGCTATAGATTGATTTTTGAGACATATTAGCTTGAAATTGAGATGAATTTTATTGATCACACCTGTACCAACATTGAACAACAGTAGGGCCTGATTTTCCACAAATTTGATAGAATTGTTTGACATTTTGCTATAAAGACGAAGAAGGATTAAAAAATTACGATTACTTACTACCTTGAACTAGAAAAGTAAGAAGACCTATATGAAGATGGTGTGGGCGAAAAGGCATACGTCCCCCACGATTTGATGCCATGTTATAGTGAGACCTATCATTGTGTGGATGTGAAGAATTCCAGGGAGACAACAAGACAATATTAGCTTGAAGAATGTTTTAACGAGAAAGTTTATGCTTGTCAAACTGTTATTCTTGAGTAGAAGTAATGCTTCAATTTCATCAACCGTGTATCTAATCAGGAGGTTAAAGATGTAATGAAATGATAATAGTCACCAAATAACCCTTCAAGAATAGCGTTAATATGAACTTGTTGCTTCCATAGGAGAAAGTTGTCATCACCCAAATTTAGACTGATAGGTATGGTGAAGTGATGAGGAACAAAGGAAGACATTAGCAGTGAAGCCTCTAGTAGCAGCGTAGCAGAAGAGGATGAAGTCACGAGAGAAAAAAAATCGGGTCATGATATCATATAAGGAAGAAAGAGAAAACCTAGAGAAACAAGAAAGCAGAAAAGGATATTATTATCTAAAAAACAACTAAGAGACTTTATACAAAATCAAACACATGCATGAAAACCAAAAGACCCATGCATACGACTATAAACTACATACACGCTATGTTATATGTCTAACACATTTTTTCTAGTGTTTTCTAAATAAATAGTTACTTTCTTAACTTTTAAGGTAGAACTTTCACCTAGTTCTCTTCATGTAGAACTGCAACATTCTTTAAATTTGTAGCAATTTCAAAAAAATAAATAAATGAAAGATGATGGAATGTGAGAAAGCTAAGTTTCTAGATTGTCATTTGTCATGTCATTATTACGCATATGCTATAAACTAGTTGTTTTATTATGCATCCGTGACATTTATATTTGATAGCTGTTTTATTATAATTTAGGTTTTTGTTGTAATAATAATTGTACTTCCTTTCTTTTCTTGATTTCCTTCTGTTTTTATAGGAGGAAAGAAGCTAAGCTTGGTTCCAACATCCGAAATGATAACTTTTACAAGCCAACTGCTTTCAGAATCCCAAAATGAAGTTCAGAAAAGAATCTTGAAGATGCCATCAATGATTTTGGATGAAAAGGATAAAATGATTTCAATGTTTAAATCTAGAAATGGGTTGGTTGAAGATCCAGTGGCCGTTGAGAAGGAAAGGGCTATGATCAACCCTTGGACATCAGACGAGAGAAAGATTTACTCGGAGAAATTTCAAGAACATGGAAAAGATTTTAGAAAAATTGCTTCTTTCCTTGACCACAAGACAACTGCTGATTGTGTTGAATTCTACTACAAAAGTCATAAGGTTGATTGCTTGAAGAAAGATAAGAAACGAAAGAGTAGTAAGAGTGAGAAGTTGAGCGCAACCAAAACTGGCTTGAGGAGATCAGGTAGAAAAAGGAGTTTAAAAGTGAATGTTGATTCACAAAAGAAGTTGAGTGAAGCTCCATTGAAGAAACGTGTCATTCCATGTGAACGAAGAACGCGTTCAGGAAGACATTTACTTTGGAAAATAGATGAGGATAAAAAAGTATCCACATGTAGATCAAACTCAAATAGTCTTGCCATTGTTGTACATGAAAGAGAGAGGGTTTCAACTGATCCTGTGGTTGACTTGTGTGATTCTCTTCCAAATGATCCTGTGGAGGCTAGCTCGGATGAGGTAAATGTTGTGAAGGCAAACTCAGACACCAATGAAAATGGGGATCGGAATCTGAACCAGGATGAGTTCCAACATGTGAAAGACAAGGATATGTCAGAACCAACAAAAACTACAAGCATGGTTTCTAATGAAAGTATAATTGTTCAGGATATTATGGAAAAGGGAGATGAGACCGTGAAGTTTGTGCCTGCATCTAAGGTAGTAGAATCTCTTGTGAATGAGGTAAATGGTACAAGGGTCGAGGCAAATGTTGTGGAGGCAAAGTTAGACACCAATAAAAATGATGATCAAAGGAATCTGAACCATGATGAATCCCAACCGGATGAAGATGGGAATGTGTCAGAATCAATGGAAATAATGAAGTTCGTGCCTGCTTCTAAAATAGCAGAATCTCCAATGATTGAGGTAAATGGCTTCAAGGAAGAGGTAAATGCTGGGGGGGCAAAGCTAGACACCAGTAAAAATGAGGATCCAAGGAATCTGAACCATGACGAATCCCACCCCGTGGAAGATAGGAATGTGTCAGAATCAACAGAAATAATAAGTATTGTTTCTAATGAATGTATTGTTATACAAGATATCATGGAAGACGGAGATCAGGACACAAAGTTTGTGCCAGCTTCTGAGGTAGTAGAGCCTTCAGGGAATGAGGTAAATATAGAGGAGCCAAAATCATACACCAATAAGACTGAGGATGAAAGGAATCTGAACCATGAAGAATCTCAACTAGCGGAAGATGGAATTGTGTCAGAATCAAAGGCAGCAAGCATGGTTTCTAGTGATTGTATCATTATGCAAGATATCGTGGAAGTGGGAGGTGAGGTTACAGAGTTTGTGCCTACTTTTGAGATGGTGGAATCTCCAGTGCATGAGGTAAATGGTTCCAGGGATGCGGTAAATGTTGTGGAAGGGGATGTTTCAGAACCAATGGAAAGTGTAAGCATGGTTTCTAATAAATGTATAATTATGCAGGATACCGTGGATGAGGGAGATGAGGCCACAAAGTTTGTGACTACTTTTTTGATAGTAGAATCTCCAGTGGATGAGGTAAATATTGTGGAGGCAAAGTCAGACACCCATGAGAAGGAGGATCAAAGGAATCTGAACCATGATGAATTCCAACTTGAGGAAGATGGGAATGTGTCAAAATCAACAGAAATAATAAGCTTTGATTCTAGTGATTGTAAACTTATGCAGAGTGCCATGGAAGAGGGAGATAATGTCACTAAGTTTGTGCCTGCTTCTGTGATTGTAGAATCTCCAGTGAATGAGGTAAATGATCCTACAGATGAGGTAAATGTTGCGGAGGCGAAGTCAGACACCAATGAAAAGGCGGATCAAAGGAATCCGAACCATGATGAATTCCAACTTGAGGAAGATGGGAATGTTTCAGAATCAACAGAAATAACAAGCTTTGTTTCTAGTGATTGTACAGTTATGCAGAATGCCATGGAAGAGGGAGATAATGCCACCAAGTTTGTGCCTGCTTCTGTGATTGTAGAATCTCCAGTGAATGATGTAAATGTTGTGAAGGCAAAGTCAGACACCAATGAAAAGGAGGATCAAAGGAATCAGAGCCATGATGAATTCCAACTTGAGGAAGATGGGAATGTTTCAGAATCAACAGAAATAACAAGCTTTGTTTCTAGTGATTGTACAGTTATGCAGAATGCCATGGAAGAGGGAGATAATGCCACTAAGTTCGTGCCTGCTTCTGTGATTATAGAATCTCCAGTGAATGAGGTAAATGTTGTGAAGGCAGAGTCAGACACCAATGAAAAGGAGGATCAAAGGAATCTGAATCATGATGAATTCGAACTTGAGGAAGATGGGAATGTTTCAGAATCAACAGAAATAACAAGCTTTGTTTCTAGTGATTGTACAGTCATGCAGAATGTCATGGATGAGGGAGATAATGTCACTAAGTTTGTACCTGCTTCTGTGATTGTAGAATCTCCTGTGAATGAGGTAAAGGATCCTAGGGATGAGGTAAATTTTGTGGAGGCAAAGTTAGACACCGATAAAAAGGAGGATCAAAGGAATCTGAACCATGATGAAGTCCAATTTCAGGAAGATAGGAATGTGTCAGAAACAACAGAAAAAATAAGCTATGTTTCTAGTGATTGTACAGTTATGCAGAATGTCATGAAAGAGGGAGATAATGTCACCAACTTTGTGCCTGCTTCTGTGATTGTAGAATCTCCTGTGAATGAGGTAAAGGATCCTAGGGATGAGGTAAATTTTGTGGGGGCAAAGTTAGACACCGATAAAAAGGAGGATCAAAGGAATCTGAACCATGAAGTCCAATTTCAGGAAGATAGGAATGTGTCAGAAACAACAGAAATAAGAAACATCGTTCCTAATGATTGTACCACTATGCAGAATATCAAGGAAGAGAGAGATAAGGTCACTAAGTTTGTGCCTACTTCTGTGATTGTAGAATCTCCAGTGAATGATGTAAATGTTGCGGAGGCCAAGCCTGACACCAATGAAAAGGAGGATCAAAGGAATCTGAACCATCATGAATTCCAACTTGAGGAAGATGGGAATGTTTCAGAATCAACAGAAATAACAACCTTTGTTTCTAGTGATTGTACAGTTATGCAGAATGCCATGGAAGAGGAAGATAATGTCACCAAGTTTGTGTCTACTTCTGTGATTGTAGAATCTCCAGTGAATGATGTAAATGTTGTGAAGGCAAAGTCAGACACAAATAAAAAGGAGGACCAAAGGAATCTGAGCTATGATGAATTCCAAGTTGAGGAAGATGGGAATGTTTCAGAATCAATAGAAATAACAAGCTTTGTTTCTAGTGATTGTACAGTTATGCAGAATGCAATGGAAGAGGGAGATAATGTCACCAGGTTTGTGCCTGCTTCTGTGATTTTAGAATCTCCAGTGAATGAGGTAAATCTTGTGGAGGCAAAGTCAGACACCAATGAAAAAGAGGATCAAAGCAATCTGAACCATGATGAATTCCAACTCGAAGAAGATGGGAATGTTTCAGAATCAACAAAAATAACAAGCTTTGTTTCTAGTGATTGTACAGTTATGCAGAATGTGATGGAAGAGGGAGATAATGTCACAAAGTTTGTGCCTGCTTCTCTGATTGTAGAATCTCCAATGAATGATGTTAATGTTGTGGAGGCAAAGTCAGACACCAATGAAAAGGAGGATCAAAGGAATCTGAACCACGATGAATTCCAACTTGAGGAAGATGGGAATGTTTCAGAATCAACAGAAATAACAAGCTCTGTTTCTAGTGATTGTACAGTTATGCAAAATGTCATGGAAGAGGGAGATAATGTCACTAAGTTTGTGCCTGCTTCTGTGACACTAGAATCCCCAGTGAATGAGGTAAATGTTGTGGAGGCAAGGTCAGACACCAATATAAAGGAGGATCAAAGAAATCTCAACCATGATGAATTCCAACTTGAGGAAGATGGGAATGTTTCAGAATCAACAGTACCAAGCTTTGTTTCTAGTGATTGTACAGTTATGCAGAATGTCATGGAAGAGGGAGATAATGTCACCAACTTTGTGCCTGCTTCTGTGATTGTAGAATCTCCGGTGAATGGGGTAAAGGATTCTAGGGATGAGGTAAATTTTGTGGAGGCAAAGTCAGACACCAATAGAAAGGAGGATCAAGGGAACCCGAACCGTGATGAATTCCAACTTGAGGAAGATAAGAACGTGTCAGAATCAACAGAAATAATAAACTTTGTTCCAAATGATTGTACCATTATGCAGAATATCGTGGAAGAGGGAGATAAGGTCACTAAATTTGTGCCTGCTTCTGTGACTATAGAATCTCCAGTGAATGAGGTAAATGTTGTGGAGGCAAAGTCAGACACCAATGAAAAGGAGGATCAAAGGAATCTGAATCATGATGAATTCCAACTTGAGGAAGATAGGAATGTGTCAGAATCAACAGAAATAATAAACTTTGTTCCTAGTGATTGTACAGTTATGCAGAATATCATGGAAGAGGGAGATAAGGTGACTGAATTTGTGCCTGCTTCAGTGATAATAGAATCTCCAGTGAATCAGGTAAATCATCCCAGGTATGAGGTAAATGTTACGGAGGCAAAGGCAGACACCAATGAAAAGGAAGATCAGAGGAATCTGAACCATGATGAATTCCAACTTGAGGAAGATAGGAATGTGCGAGAATCAACAGAAATAAGAAACTTTGTTTCTAGTGATTTTACAGTTATGCAAAATATCATGGAGGGAGATAAGGTCACTGAGTTTGTGTCTGCTTCAGTGATAATAGAATCTCCAGTGAATCAGGTAAACGTTCTGGAGGCAAAGTCAGGCACCAGTGAAAAGGAGGATCAAAGGAATCTGAAACATGATGAATTCCAGCCTATGGAAGACAGCAATGTTTCAGAATCAACAGAAAAGATAAGCGTTGTTTCTGGCGATTATATACTTCAGCAGAATATCATGGAAGAGGGAAATAAGGTCATTGAGTTTGTGCCTGCTTCTGATATGGTAGAATCTCCTTTGAATGAGGTAACTGCTGACGGGGATGAGGCAAATGTTGTGGATGCAAAGTCATCCAATAAAAATGAAGATCAAAGTAATCTGAGCCATGATGAATCTCAACCTATGGAAGGCGAGAATGTGTCAGAAACCACAGAAACTACAAACACGATTTCCAATGAATGTATAGTTATGCAAGATATCCTGGAATTGGAAGATGAGATGACAGAGTTGGTGCCTGCTTCTGAAACAGTAGAACCATGCCAGACTCATTCTGTTGCTGCTGAGGATGGACTAGTTTCTGAGAAATTGGCAGAGTTGCCCACATGTCCGGATGGTAAATGTGAACATGATGATTCTAATATTGCCACTCATGGTTATGGGGTTGCCTTGTACAATTCTGATAAGTCTTGTTCAGTAAGTGATGAAGTCAGAGGTGTAGTTGCAGAAGTAGAGTCTGCTTCTAGGATCACAGTGTCAAGCCAAACTCATTCTGCTGCTGAGGAGGATATACTGGTTTCTGAAAATACACTGCTGCAAAATACCGTTGATACTTCGGCTCAACAAGAGATAACAACTCTGCAACCTCAAGAGGGCAATGATGAACTGCATAATCCTGGGATTTTGTTGAAGGATCAGGTTGACAGACAGGTGAAAACTCATATCAGATGCAGCAGCAGTTCAGAAGCAACTGAGTTGCCTCAGAACATTGAAGAAACTGAGGAGCATGACAAAGCACACTGTCCCAGTTCATCAGCTTCAGAAATAGCACCCACAGAGGCTTCTGTTTTGAAACTGTTTGGGAAGATAATAACGGTTCCTTCATCTGTCAACGAAAATGCAGAACGTGGTGAAGATGTGGTTGGATGCAGAGAAAGACCCAAGAGAAAGGTTTCAGCACCCAAGTATCTAAAAGATTACTTCCGATTCAAATAGAATATATAATATATATTGTGCTGAATAAATATTTTAATTATTTTACTTTTGTTTATTACCTTGACAAAGGTTTTCAAAAATAGATGACTGTTAATGTTTATATTGCGATGATAAACATTGAATGAACATTATATAGTATTTATATCTGCCTGTATTTTTTGTTAGCTTTTAATTTTTTATTAGTTTAAACGTTTTACACCTTTTATTGCTTTAAACGTGTTAAAAAATTATATGTAATTATGTAAGAAGAGAAAGAAGTTCATAAACTCAAATACAAGTAGGTTGTGTAAATCGACAACTATATAATAGGACAATTAAGTTGTATGCACTTGAGATCAATAGCTTTATGAAAACCTTCAAAAAGTTTATTAAAACAATTTATTTTGCAAAACAAAGGTTATGGAAACATGTCTAATAATAACAACGCAAAATGAATAAGACTAACATGAGGGCAACATGTTCAACAATACGAACCAAAATTGCAACGTGAAGGAGAGAATGATAAGGACAAAAAATAAATCAAATAGACATTTTATATCAAAACAATGCACATGTAGTTTTCTAATTAATCTGATTTGACCTTCCAAAAAAATCATATAGTGCATTACAAACGTATAAATTTAATCCACATTTATGAATGCTTTTCCATTTGAAGGAGAGCATTGACGAAATAATATATTGGATCTCTAACAAGATAAAATCTACTTCTTTTTATATTAAAATAATAAAGTATTTATTCTTTATTTTTAGTATTGTATAAATTGTATATATGTAAAATTTTTTCTTAATTTGGTGAGATATAAATAGATTAGTTTTAAACGTTTTAATTTGAGTTAAAAAAATCAATCGAAAATCCCAATAAAAATTCAGCTAGGTATTGGAAGAAGTAAAGGATGGAGCATTGTTGATAAACAATTTTAGCTGGAAAAATTGTTTCTAAGAAATATTAAATAAACTAACATTAATTTGAAACAAAAAGCAAGAAAAAATTAAAATAATGAAAATTAATAAAGGAGAGATTAAAAAAATGGGAAAATATCCTTTCATACGAAACATAAATAATATTTAGTACTTAATGTTTAAAATGAAAAAATATAAAAAAAATAGTTTCGTTTGTCTTAAATATATTTTTTTCAATAATAATTAACAATAAAAAAATTAATGATTCTAGATATAACTATGTTTTAAATATAAGAAAAAAAGCAATAAATAAAAAACTCCCTTGTTTTGGATAAGATCATTTTCTTGAGAGCCACTTCGTGTACTTCCATTCCGTCTTCCTGCACCTCTATACAATTTTGACTTTTCTAAATTGCCCTTGATTAAGTATTGTAGTGACACATTTTCAACACTACACTTCCATATATCCTTCTACCTCCATGCATTTCACATTTTTCATATGTGACTACGCTGCGACTAACCACTCTACCATCATTGCCACTACGGTTGTCATTGCCGTCATCCATAGATTTTTATATATTTTCTATAAAATATTATATCTTTATATTTTTTGAAAATAAAAGAAAATAATAAAAAACAATAAAAATCCAAACTTAAATTATTGATTTTTTTTAATTTTTTTGAAAATTGATTAAAAACAGTTTTTTCAACAGGAGAAAGTTGGGTGTTGACAAATAAATAGACATACTAAGTCATGCACTTGTAGTTTGATTTGAACTAGTATTATGTTCTTGAAATTTTCTAGCATATTTAGTTCTTAAGCTTCATTTTTGTTAGCTTCTCCTAGAAGGCTAGGTAAGAACTTTTCATAGGAAGTTGACCTAATCTCTTCCAATGACCTTCTTTCACCAATTCTCTCTAAACTACCACAACAAACAACATTTATTCTTCATCAATTTCTCTACACTTTGTCATTCATTTCACTGCTCTTTTTAACTCCTCTTTCAATTCCATACACACTTGATCCATCCAATAACATCCCATATTTTTTATATAATAGGAACTTTATTGCATAAAAATTATATAATAGATCTAAATATAAATATCTATACATTCATCATATATTTTAAAATATACTTCTCCACATATAAGATTTAACAAAAATATCTTCATACAATCACAAAATAAAACTAGGCTTCTCCATCAGCTCACTAAGGAGTCACACCAACTGTCAAATCCTCTACTCACGTTTAATACACGATCATCACAGATTTAAAAAACAAAACCAACACCACACAAAAAGAAGGGTAAGCTAGAGAGTAAAAGAAAATGTATTTTCATAAATTAAATTTCTATCACAACCAAACTACAACAAATTAGACTTACATAATTCATCTTATACATCACCTTTTCATTAACACATCACACTCATATGACACAGTTAATCTATATGATATGATTTAATCAATTCTTTTTCACATTGTAGCATAGTCATATAAACCTTTTAATCCATATGATATAGTTTAACAGATTCTTTTCCACACCGTAGCCCAGTTATATAAACTTAATCCATATGATCTAGTCTAACCTGTTCTTTTTCACACCGTAGCACAGTCATATGAACCTGTTAATTCATCGATTCTTTTTCACACTGTGGCATAGTCATATAAACCTATTAACCCACATGATCTGATCCAACCGGTTCTTTTTCACACTGTAGTGCAGTCATATGAACCTATAAATTCATAAGATTTAGTCCAATCAATTTTTTTTTACACCATGGCACAATCATATGAACCTTTTAATCCATATGATCTGGTGCAATCGGTTCTTTTTCATACTGTGGCACAGTCATATGAACCTCCTTCGACTCTCACCACCTAGTCATCTTCATCTATGATTCCAATGACTAGTAGAGTCAGGATACATCCTTATTTATCAAATCCATAAAGAATGCACATCCTAACAATCTCAACATGGGTATCTCCTTTTCTGAAGATACTATGTCCCGATCACCATTCGATATCATTCACATTGATACTACATAATATCATACACAAACATTCATTAAATTTAATTCAAATTTGTCCAATTCATACTTTATAAAACAAATAATTACAATATCTATTAAAAACATTCAAACTAGTTTTCCTTATCAAATATAATCATTTTAGATAAATTTCTATTTCAAACTAATACAAAAAGGATACAATTAGCTTCCTTTACCTAACATTTATAAAAACATGCAATTAGCTTCTTTTACCAAAAATCATCATTTTAGATAAATTTCTATTTCAAACTAACATAAAAAAACATACAATTAGCTTCCCTTACCCAAATTCACAAAACAAGTAATTACAAAATCTTTAAAATCATACAACTAGCTTCCTTTACCTGAATTCACAAATATATCTCAAACATCATGCATAGCCTTCACTATTTCAAAATAAATTAACATTTGAAAAACATGCAATTAGCTTTCCTTACCTATATAAAGTAGAGACATCCAAAGGAGTCCCAAAAACCTAAAATCGCAGGTAACCTAACTCTGTTCAAGAATCTAATTAGATATTCTTGCTCTACTCACTGCCAGGAATCTAGGAGTGACCTCCGATCGTCAGTCTATTAAGGAAGGAAGAAGGAATTTTAGAGAAAAGGTAGAGAAAAGGGGAACTACAGCCTCTTAGAGAGGGAGTTGGTGACTTTTTTAAAAATGAAAATTTAGAGATTGCTAGTGGTTGTTATTATAAAAATAAAAACTGAATAACTGATTTTGCTATTTTTTTAAACTTTTATGTTAAAAAAGTATTCATGTGTCTTATTTATCTCTAAAGCGAAATTCTAGGTTGATTTCTATTCTATAGCTATTTTCTAGGGTATTACATGTCCAGCAACTACAACTCCATTTATCATCATCATTTGGAGTGAATTTTACTGCACACAACAAGGACTACATCAACTTTAAGGAGAGCTCTATAACAAGAAGAGACACGAAAGGAAAATTTGTAGCGCAACAATTCTTATTCATCTAAATTGAATTTTCAATTATCCTATTAATAGACTAAAAGATTACTTATATTGTAAGTTTTTCAAAAACTATCGAATAAGAGCTTGACAAGTGGCAAACCATGAGTGGAGAGGATCCTCTCCATTGGGTGAGTGCCATGTGGCATAGGTAGCTTGCAACCCAAGCTTCAAATAGTCTCTAATGAGAGGTGGACAGTTGGTAAAAAAAGCGAGAAGAAGAAGCTCCCATGTGACACCTACTTGGAGTGTTATCCGGTGCTTTCTTGGATGTTAGCACCAAGGCTAAGCATGTGATTTGATGAAGTCAATATTGTGAGCACCAAGGCTTAGCATGTGAAGCTGATGAAGACTGCCTCATGAAGAATCTGTTGGAACCAACCTGGACCAGA
>Ga0099825_1001927_pt1 | contig 27100 bp, 12 predicted proteins | sample SiratroredBW_FD_76838 | JGI IMG/M metagenome (GOLD analysis project Ga0099825, IMG submission 76838) | Root nodule microbial communities of legume samples collected from California, USA - Siratro red BW | ecosystem: Host-associated > Plants > Roots > Nodule | place: USA: California | collected...
ATATATATATATATATATATATATATATATATATAGCTAGCTATGTGTGTTTTTTCGTGATAGTGTGATATTAAACATTACTATATCTATAATCATATGTTATATGAGAAAAAAAAAATGAATGATCTGACTTGTGAGTGTAGAATTTTAAGATGCAGAAGTTTTTGATAAATAAATGGTTCAAACTATATATAATCTTTTATTTTCTTACACATGATTTGCGTTTGAATTTAAGGTGTTGTCGGTGTTTTGCTGTTTTACATGGAAGGGAATGAAACGTACGTGAAACTGATCATGATGCATGCTACATACTTGAATAACATAGTTCAATTTAACCCAACAACACCAAATCGTTTTTTTATTTTTTTCTTCTCTAAATTTGTTGTCTTTTTCCATGTCTTTCAGGTTTGCTATTTTTCTGTCATGAATTTTCTGCAGGATTGTTAAAATTTGTTACTGAGCCTTTTGCGTGGTTTCATTGTGAAACAAAAGTAATGGGTTAGTATATATAATCAATAAAAATGGGGGACAAAATAGAAACGAATAAATATATTAAATAAATAATGAAAAAATTGAATCTGACTAGTCACAAAATGATAAATCAACATTTAATCTTTTATTGGAAAAAATGTTCAAATAAAATGTGTGATTAGTTCTCCCAGCAAAGTTATTTCTAATAAAATGTTTGGAGAATTTATACTGAAGAATAAAACCAACTTAATTTTGTTGATAAAACAAATAAAAACACTATGAATGTGGTTTTAAACCTTGTTGGTGTTATTGTAAACGTAAAAATGGACTAAATTTTCATTTGATCAATAGTTTATCATTTCTTCATGTTACTTTTTACCTGCACTTGTAACAAATTTTTGTAACGTAATTTTTACAAATCCACCACAGATCACTGTCATATGAACTTTTTTGGTACAGAGATTTCCATATATAACTGGTGAATAGCATCATATATAGTTTTATTGCAATTTCTTAAAAAGTTTACATTAGATAAATCCAATTATAGTCTTTACTAAATTTCTGAAAGCATTATCTTGTGGTATCAGTTATAGTCCCTCACGACAAATTTTGTTCACATGTTGTCCCTTTCGTTCATGCTAGTGCTTTTCAGAAACCACCCTGTTTCTGATGCATAGGTTTGGCGGTTTTCTTGTCACATAAAAAGACAAATTGATTTGGCAAAAGAACAAAGCATGATTGTTTCTCCTACATCTTAGCGATCATGGCAATCACTTTCAACATAGATAACTAAGTCAAGAATTTGCAATTTTTAAATTTTAATTGGCCATGAATCATCATTTTTAGCCATATATCTTTCCACTAACTCTCCACTAAGTTATTGCCAAACAAATCTATGTTCTCATCTTCATTTTATCGTTACCAACAATCCAATCTGATCGAATATGGTGAAGTGATATGATTGACTGTAATAAATCTAACTCAAGTTATAATTTAAGATTTTTTTTTTATTGTGGTGGACCATAAATTTACTCAAACTCTGTACACACCCTAATTTTAGGTAGGTTCATTGAAGATAATTTCATTTCCTTTAATGAAATAAAATAGTATTTTTTTTTCGATAATCTTTATTTGAAAGATTCATATGGATGATTGTCTATTTGTGGAAAAAAATGAGTCTTTTTGTTTAAGTGATTGTTTACTGTGAAAAAAGTTTTTTTTCAATCAAAAGTGATTTCTCTTTTCTATTCATATTCATGTGATCTTTATGAGAAGCAACTTCAAGTTGTTTCTAAAGAAAACATAAACACTTTTTTTTTTTAAATAAGTTTAACTAAAAATTTAAAAGTCATAATAAACAATAATTTTATTAAAAAATATTTTTTTAAAAAAAGTTTTAGCTAATAGACTCAAAAATCTTTTTATCAACATCCATTAAAAAAGTAAGATCTTAGATTGAGATTTGTTGAAATTTTTTAAAATTATACTTATACCTTTTGTTTTTTTTTTCTCATCTTTAAAGCGCCCTCTTAACGAATGCATGTGTAATGTAAAGAATAGAGATTTTTTTTATCAGGTAAGAAATATATATATAATGTTTGAAAGTTTAAGAACCTATATATACATGTATAAAAAAAATAAGTAGGGGACACTAATATTTATAAAACAATAACAAAGGAGAGATTTGTGTAAAATTTTTAAATGAATTGAAATATAATAATTCAGGAAAACGTCATAGATTATTATTATAATTTACTTGAAAAAAAAAATCGTTCGGCTATTGAAAATTTTTATTGTTCCGAGTGTATAAACTTGACCTGTGGCTGAAATAAGAGTCGTAAATATATTTTAACAGTTAAAATTATAGATCAGTCTCTGATAGAGATTGTCACTATCAATCACCAATTAATGCTTACATTTTTATAACTTTTTACTAGAAAAACCATTTTATAGACAAATAAATACAAATATTAATTTAGTTGCAAGGGCTAGTTGTCCTTACAAAAACATTATTAAATTCAAGACACAATTTTAGTTTTATTGATAGACATAAAATATGACTTCAATAGTTTATATTGAGTCATCATCTCATTAAGTTAAATGAATTATGAGTTATGAAGTAAAGTTTAATGGAATGTTAACTCTTACTTTCTATTTTTTTTTTTAAAAGAAAAAAAATTGTTGGAGTCCAGAGTGATTGAAGGATGGTTCAATAGCACTAGTAAGTGATGATCCAAGACTTTGTTAGACAGAAATGCACTACAAATATCTGCAGTCACTAGAGTCTCTTTTGAGCATGAAGATTATATTGGAGCAGCCATTTATGTTTCTTTGAAGCTAATAGTAACACAGAGCAGTAGGAAAGGTACTTGTTCTCCCTAAGAGATTATCAGAAAATATTGTATGGAAAGAAAAGGAATAGAAAAAAAAAATGATATTCAAACTTGAGTCAAGATTTTGATTGAATTGAGCTAGATAATAGGATAAAATAAATAAAAAATAATATATTATGAAAATTTTAAAAAACAAATAACGTGAAAAATAGAAAAAAAATATATAGATATATTACTTTTATTATGTGAACAATAATTACACTAAATCAGAAGTGAAAAATAAATATTCATCTTAATATTATTGATAAAACTCCCGCTTCATCTTGCATGTCTCCAATAAGATCAATAGTTATTATAACTTCTAACTCCGAAAATACTTTTCTTTTTCTTACATGTAATAACTCATTCAAAATAGCATAAAATTAAAATGGGTGGTATTTTATTATTATATGTATATTAGATCAACTTCATCAAATTTTCAATACATCAATTCAGATACAATGGAACTCATATATTATAAATATAGAAAAAGTGTTTGATTTTCATGTTCGAAATACTGAAAGAAGGAAGAAGAAAGCATATGAATTCCCCACTCCAATTATAATCAAATCAACCTAAATCTGGACTCGAGTTGAAATATAGTTGAGTTAAAATGGATGAAATATATTTATGTTATTTATTCCATTGAAGTATATTGTCCACATGCAATTATGACAACAACATTCAATTTAAAAAATATTTATTAATGTTTTTCCATCAGACTCTTAAGTGATTACTGTTTTGGTAGCTACCATTAAGAAAATTAATAGAATTAAAAGTTACAAAACTTAAAATCAGAATATTATTAAAAATTATTTCATCATGACTTTAAATAAAAAAATTACTAGTATTTTACAAAAAAGAAAGGCCACACTACATCAGAAAGAATGAAGATCAAAAGATAACTAACTATATAAAATTTGAAAATAAAAATTGCACTTAAAATTAAAAATTTGAAAAAAGGGAAAAAGAAGAGATAATACAAGGTAAAAACCACAAAAGTCTGCATAGAGGTATTTGATTTTTTTTTTATAAAAAAGTGAAATGTTTCAAAATATTACTAATGTTATGAAAATAACTTCTTTTATACAATCAAAATAAAAATATTAAAATAATACAAAAATAGTAGAGATAAAATAATTGACAATTTTTTATTCATCTTTTGACGGTCTAGTATTGCCACTAATAAAAAATATTTTTTAGTGAATTATCTCAACAATAACCAAATATATTTAAATTAAATTTTTTCTTTCTTTCAAACCTTTCATAAAATTCCCATATACAAATAGCATATCATCCTTCTCGTCCAAACACTTTTCATTTATTAGACTACTCTATTTTGTATTTTTCATTTAATTGAAATCATTAAAAATCACCACTTTCACATTTTGTTGATCTTAAATGTGTTTAAAAAGTCTTACTCTGAGTTTTATCAATAAAACAACTTATTCAAAAGGAAAATTAAAAGTGATTAATTAGGCTTTCTAACATAAATTAATCATTTACTATAAAAATAAAAATAATAATGTAATGCCAAGTTTATGGTATTTTTGTTTGTTCATGTCAATTTTTTAGGAAATTAGTCTTCTAAAAATTTAAATGATTATGTGATGCTTTTGGTAAAATGAGTGTTTTTTATTTATTAAATAATGTGTGAGTACATCATAGTAGTTTAAAATTTTTATAACATTCTTATTTTCTATTAGCTTAGCATTTTACGTATGATTGTATGAACTATAATAATGATAAAGTTATGACACAACAAGCTAATGATAATGCATGTGTACAGATGTATGTTGTTGGAGATGTTTATCTTCCGGCTATTTATTGATATAACATGTTATATCTTGCTTTGTAAACCCCACATGTATCTGGAATTATATTTGTACATGAATGTAAATGTATATTAGTATACATGTACGTATGGATGAGAATACTTATTATTGTCACGTCGTGACTGACTTAAACTTACTGCAAGTGCAGAGTTCACAGGCCGAACTAAATTCCCTTGAAAATTCCAAAAGAAGAGTCGGGTCAAATAAAAACCAAGAGATTCAAAGTACAACAAAAGCGATTTTAATGTGTTTTCCTTATACCAAATAACTCATCTAAGCAATTTTAACTTTAGTCCATGCTTAAGACCCTTGGAACTTTAATATAAGGCTCTTCATAGCTCGGGACAGAAGCGAGCATGGCTTCCCTGTCAAGGACACACAATGTTAGCACCGTTAGTTTTCCAGTTATGTCCACTTACTGAACAAGAACAACAACGCACTCACCTATGGTCAAATGTTTCAGGAGCATTATCCCGCAAATTGTTTTCAGTCTCTACAGATAACACAAAGGAATTAGCAAATAAAAATGTGAAGTCAAACCAAGGAGCGAAAGTTGCTTTCTGCCAGCCATGCAAAAGAACCAATGAGCATAAAAAGTTGTAGAAAGACACATTAACTGAAAATCAGTTTAACATGTCAATTGATATTCCGTTTTCCTCTTGGTTGTTCATGAAAAGTTATAGACAAAAGACAACCACCCCAGGCAATTAGCACAATTGTCTGAACAGACTGGCATGACCAAGTTGAAGTATAAGAAAACAATGACTAGAAACTGGATAATACCTTTCATTTGCAAAGGTATTGATTAGCTTTAGTATAAGGTAGCGATACCACTGTCACATTCATTCTGGTCTCATATTTTTAGAGATGTCAACCAGGTCACTGATATTTTTGCCAAGCCTAGACTTAGAAAGGTAGGATTACTACTTTTTATGCTGTTCCATCTTTTGCAGGTTAGCGATTTTAGTTGAGGTATCTTTCATTTCTTACCCACGTGGGTTTTAATGTGAATTTTCTCTGGGGTGTTTAAACCCTGTTTCCCACCAAAAATATCACCGTAATTTCTCAGTGAATAGATACCAAGGCGGTGTACCAATATAGTGTAGTACGTGGACAACAAATAGCCATACCACTTAAGTATATGGAGTTCCATCCTCAATTCTCTCTCTCTGTATATATATAAACAAATATAGAACAATATTCATTGAGTAATATTAACTAAATGGATCAGATATTAGTTACTAACATTCAACCTAGAAATACCCAGGTTCTCAACTTAAAGAAAAAGACACCAAGCCTGTGTTTGAATCTTTGTTTGCTCAATTGAACCAATGTTGTTAAATGGCAGTGGCATGATCTCCATGGCAGGATCCATATTCATTTTGTCAATGGCGATGCCATAGGCTGCAATGGCAATCTTACATGGCACAATTTTAGCCCTTCACCATCCGCCATTGATAATTGAAGCCATATTCAATTTGAGAGTGGGGTTGACATTTAACGTGCCTTTGGAAACGGGATTAGCATCAAACTAAAACACTCTAACAATCATTCCCAACTGAAAGAATGTAATGTAATCACAATTTACAACCCTCCCAAACACCAAAACACCAAACGAAGATGAAAGAAGTTGCCGTTTGCATTTCGAAAGCAAGTTTCACATTTTTTGGCATCAAGGTATAGTGCAGTTAAACAGTACAGAAAATCCAAAGTAAGGATATGAAATCATTGATAGATGATGAAAGCAATGATAAGTATTCACAAAGAACCTGCTCTGATGGAGGGTTCAACGCTTTCAAGATCAACACCCTGTAGTTGTCCAAACCTACCACACAGTACAAGTCAATCCAAATTCAAAAGTTTTGGTCACTGCAAGCACAATCTCCATAAATACAACAAAATCTCAAGTTAGAAACAAACTGCTAGTCCTCAAAAACCAACTACCAAGCCTCCAGAATCCAAATTTCAGGTTAGTAAGACACTCTCTATCACATTCTTTTTAACTATCAGTCTTATTCCATATTATCACTCATAATTTATTAAAAACCCTCAAATTACTAATGAATCTCATTAATATGAAGTCCAATCCATATAATTAAATAGTATTACAAGATACAGGGTTTTGACTTACCAGTCTATAACTTGTTGAATTTTGGGAGCAATTTCTTCAACCTGCAATAACATTGTTATTAACATTTGAAATTCAGATATAAAAAAGTACATTTACAGTCAGAAAGGAAATGAAATAACAGAAAACAAAGGAAAACCTCGTTTGGGGTAAGTGAAATTTGAGCAGTTTTTGCCAAACGAGGCAAATCCGGGGGTGGAAGAGAGGAACATGTGGTGGTTGACGAGAAGCTCTGAAACTTCAACAACTTGCGGTGGCGGACGCTAACCGTTGCCGTTGGGAAGAAACTTCTTCGATGCCACACTGCATTTGCAGTTAACGAAGCTCCTCTCAGCAACCCTCTGCTACTCATCTTCTTCACAAAATTTTCCTACTATTCCTTATCCCTAGCAACCAAGGTTGTTTAACAAAACTTTTTATTTTCATTTTAGTCCCTAAAGAAACTCATAATTCTCCGAATAGTCCATCTATAAATATACAATTTTTTTCCGTTTTCCCAATTTTAATTTTTCATTCGCAAAAGCACGAAGAGAGCGTCGTCGTCGTCATGTCGCGACAGAGATCCAGAAGAGTCGAACTACCTCCTGCTCAAGAGGTAAGTAAAATCTGCGATCCTTCGATTTTGCTTCTGCCTTTTCGAGATTCATCTAAACGGATTCATTTTTTTTTTCTTTTTTCGTAATAAATAAACTATGTTTTTTTTCCTGGACGATGAACCGTTGCATTGGGTGAAAATTAACGGTTATACTTTTTATTCCTTTTGATTTGCTTTTTTATTTTCGAGGTTTTCTTTCTTGGTGAGTTCTGAGGTTTTTATTTTAAAATATGCAAAATTCTGTGATATGAACTCTTAACAGTCTCTTGCATGTGGGAGGTGCAGAATATTGAAAAATTGGAGAAGGTTGTGAACGGAGGAAACTATTATGGAGCTCAGCAAATGTACAAATCCATTAGTGCCAGGTTCGTACAGTTGCTTCGTGTTACTTATTCTTCAAGAGAAATGTACACTGTCTACTTTATATTCTTAATTCGATCTTCAACGTGAAATGCTACTTTAAATCGCGAGTAATTAATTTTTGCTTAGCTATTTCTTTAGCCTAATAGTGCATTTTTTACCAAAATTAGTTTATGTAGTAAAAGTTACAAGCTAGGGATAGCAGATTAGTAAAATAGCGAGGCGTGGTTCATCATTTGGGGCTCCTGAGAAGGAATTTTTAACATTGGTGAAGAGGATAGCAATACCACAAATTTTCATAACATGCTTTTCTTTTGGAGGTAGCTGGATAGTGTAATCTAAAGCGATGTTTTGTTTTGGTGAATTCTAAGTTTGTTTAGATTTTAGGTCTGTATAATTTACTAAAATGTAAAGGATAATACAACACACATGAAATTGTCGGTGACACGACTAATGTTATAAGTAGTCACGGGACAGTGCAGCAAAGGCGATGAGGGAAAGAACAAATTCTAAAAGGTTGTAACTCAGTAAACTAAAAATTTCAAGTTTCAGTAACACATCAACATTCAGAACAAATTCTCCTATCTTTTCTAACCATATTATTAGTATTGAGAAGATGGACGAGTCTAGCAATTGAACTTGGGCTTTCGAAATCGTATTATGGTTAAGTGGGTTGGGCTACAAATCCCATCTCAATACAATTGTTGAATCCGTTTCTAGAGAACAATGTGAACAATGGATAAAGAGTGATGCTCAACTATGTAGTGTTATTAAATCCAATGTTCACACCTCACTCAAACCTATTTTGTGCCCCCAATGAGACTGTGCATCGGTTTGGAGTGAGGCTCTTGCCCTTTATACTTGATATCTCGACACTTCTTGCTCCATTACTGTACAAAGAGCCCTATGTTTGCCAATCTTGGACAACTTCATGTTGCCTTACATGATTTAATGATTTTCTCCCACCATCTGCAGATGCAAAGAAGAAATTTGAGAATTGATGTGCGTTTTATATGACCTTGGGCTTGTACGTCTTGTCACAAGAGTATGACATATCATTTGCGCTCATGACATATCATTTGCGCTCCTTTGTATTCCTCAGACAACATGGAGAAACAAATTTTGTTTGCATGGAAAATATTTCCTTTGCATCACATAGTAATAACTTTGGATGCTTTTGCAAAATTCTAAAAATCATGCAAAATGCAAACATTGCAACCTCATTAGATAGATCATTGATAGTTGTTGGAAGTTGCATGGAAAACCCTCTCGTTCACCCAATATTACCCAAACATCTAATGTTGATTCATTTGTTGCTTCTAAACTACCAGTTGATCTACCTCGTATGAGTCCAACAATATACAAAGACTTTATTAAATGGTGTGAGAAACACCAATTGACTATGTGAATTATCAATTATGTTGGGGGTCGGTGCTTCAATACTCTTAAAACCATACTTAATGATAAAATTGATAACTATAAAGCTCGCTTGGTTGCTTAAGGATGCATAAAAATCTATTGCCAAGATTATACAGACACTTTATCTCCTGTTGCCAAAATGACGTATATTCGACTTCTCTTTTCTATTGCAACTATTCATCGTTGGACTCCGTTTCAATTTGACATCAAGAATGCATTTCTACATGATGATCTTGATAAGGAAGTTTATATGGAGCAACCTCCTGAATTTGTTTCACAGGGAGACTCACATGATTTGGTATGTCATCTACATGGGTCTTTATATGGCCTCAAGCAATCACTTCATCCATAATTTGGATATTTTTGGACGGTCATCTATCAATTTGGAATAATACGAAATGATGTTAGTCATTCTTTGTTTTATCATCATTCTCCAACGATTTATCTATGACATTGTTATCATATGTAGTGTTAAGGAGGGTATTGTCCAACTAAAACAATATTTTGTTCGAAAGTGCTAGACAAAAGATCTTGGACACTTGAGATATTTTCTCAGTATAGAAGTTTCACAGTTCAAGGATGGTTTAGTCACATCTTAGAGAAAATATGCTCTGGACGTTTTAGGAAGAAATAAGGATGTTAAATGCTAAGTTTGTTGACACACCAATGGATCTAAGTATTAAACTTCTACATGTCCAAGAAGAAGCGTATTTTAATCCTTGGATATATAGAAGGTTAGTTGGTGAACTAAATTACCTCATTGTAATTCATCTTGTCATCGCCTTTGAAGCGAGCAATGTAAGTCAAATTTAAAGTCTCCTTGTCAAGACTTTTGGGATGTAAGATGGATTTTAAAGTATACTAAGAGTGCTCATGACAAAGGCCTCGTTCATGAAGATAAAGGAAATACTGAAATTATTAGGTATTTTGATGTTGGCTAGGCTGGATCACCAACTGATAGGCGCTCCATTTCGAGATACTGTATTTTCGTTGGAGGTAATTTAATATTGTGGAAAAGTAAGAAACAAAATGTTGCGGTAAAATCAAGTGTAGAAGCATAATACATGACGATGACATTAGTCACTTGCGAGCTCATATGACTAATACAACTCATCAAAGAACTTAAATTTGAAGAAAGTTCCTAAATGCAACTTATATTTGATTGATAGTCAGGCAACATTACACATTGTCTCCAATCTTGTCTTTCATGGGAGGATCAAACATATTGAGATATATTGTTATTTCATATGAGAAAAAATGGAGTTTGGAGAAATCGTCACTAGATTTATCAACTTTAGTGAAGTGTTGACTGACATATCCAGGAAGTCTCTAAGAGGACCAAAGATCGACCATATTTGGAAGCAAACTAGGTGCATATGACTTATATGCTCCAATTTGAGGGGGGTATTATAATTATAGGAACAAGTATTCATGCTGCCTCAGAAACACATGGTTTTAGTTCAATGTCTCTCTCTCTTATAGTTTAACAAAAACGAATCCACTCTCTTTGGCATGTAACTTTCTCACTTTCTCTCCAAACATATCCTTCTCCCAACTGGTCACTCCTACCCACCTTTTTAACAAAGTTGAATTCAAGGGTTGGTGTGCCAGGATGAAGTTGTCAAGAGGCACAAATCTTCAATATAAGAAACTAAGAAAAATGGGTAGTGAATATTCTACTAAAATACCAATTAGAGGAACTTAGTTATTGGGCATAATTCATTTAAAAGCAAAAAGAAATATAAAGGAAATGTAACGGATGGAAGAAAAGGAGGTGGTTAAGGATATTTGAAAGAGAACAGTACGAGGTTGCTAAGGGAGTTCTTGGGAGGGCATGGTTGTCATGGTCAATGAGATTTCACTGGAGGATGACAACCCAAACCAAGATCAATTGGAAGGACAAGGTCCTCTGAGTTATAAAATTTGTTTTGTTCATTGTTCATCAAACAATGTACAGGATAGAAAGTTGTGCTGTGAATTTATTGGTTGTCCTGAGTTGTTCTCGGTGTTCTATCAAACACACCTTTGAGTTTTATGAGCAAAGAACGCAAGGTTATTTTCTAGTGTAGAACATATGGGATTCTTTATTAAATGATATTTCATTTTAGTTTTGTATATTCTTGTTTCTTTTATGGTGCATCTTTCCCTCTGCTCTTGAAGTTGGAACATCCTTTTGCTTCTCTATTTAAATTAATTTATCTGTAAAATGTGCTTTCCTTTTGACTGGTCAATCTTGTTATGAACCTCAGTGTTTTTTTGGTCAAGCTTCATTATTTTGGTCTACAACTGCATTTACTAATGCATACTCATCAGTTAAGTTGTAGACATTAATGTAGCATACATGCTTTGCTGCAGATATGTATCTGCTCAGAGGTACTCTGAAGCATTAGATATCCTACATTCAGGAACGTGCATTCAATTGACTAATGGGCAGGTTCTACATTTTCTATTTCAATGTCTTTAAAGATATACATTTATCAATTTTATAATCTTTATTCTGTTATATAAGTGCAATTTATAGATTGTTCATTGTTACTGTTCTACTCTCAGCCTTTTTCTTTGGGTGGGTAAGGGGTGTCATGGCTTCAATGACCATGTCTCTGCAACACTTTTCCTTTGTTTGCTGTTATGTGAGCTGTGCTTTGAATTATTTAACATGAATGGCTACTTTTCCTATCTAGATCATGTATTTTGGCTCTCTGAGACACCTGAAATCGTGCTGTTAGATACTTTTTTGTATATGGGCTTGGGCCCGTCCCTATGTTACTCTTTGTAGGTATATATCCTCCTTAGGTGTGCTAATTGATATACTAGAGGATTATATCACATAAATGTATACCTTTTCTCTCTTCACATGCATTTTAAAAAATTAAAAAATTCATTAAGAGAAAAAAAAGAATCCTTTCCATTATATTTTAAATTTAAATTAAATTTTAAAATTCATTTCTGATGTTAATATACATATATGATAAAACATTCCTTAGACCTGACAAACAACAAAGTCTAACGATTATTTTCTATTTATCGAAGGTAACCTGTGGAGCAGAACTGGCTTTATTGTTTGTGGAGATATTAGGAAAAGGGAAAGTTCCTTATGATGAGGAAATTCTTGGTTCGTTCTTTATCCTTTCTTATACAGTTTTATTTTTGAGTCATTTTTTTTGTGGGTTTATTTGTGATGCAATGTATTTATTCTAAATTCTTACTTAATTTAATGGGGACTTATTCGGTAATTATCATGGACTTGCATAAAACATTTATTCTTATTTGGATACATATAGTATTTAACCATGAAGCAGTCATTCTTATTACTAACTACTTTTAAATTTTAATTGTAGAACGTCTCAAGCAAATCTACAAATCATTTCCTCGGGTTCCATTGCCACAACACCTGTGGGATGTTGATGACATGCAGCAGCTTTCTGAAAACATTGGAAGTGCAAAGACACGTGTTGAGGGCTGCTCCTCATTCTTAAAAGCTGCTATCAAGTGAGACTTAACACAAATTAAAATTCTCTAGATTATATTTTACATTTAACACTCCCCCCTCTCTATTTTTTGCAAGTTAATGTCAAATACTGTTGTGTTTATCTTAAAAGTTGTGGTTTAATTTCAGTTTACAGAAAGATATTAATGCATTTAGATATCTTATTGATATTTTTAACCGATAATCTATTTTATCATAAGTCTGGGTGACTTTTATTTGTGTTACAATTTACAAGCAATATTTGAGAAAAGGGTTTGCAATATCCTATTTGAACATGATATATGTGTGTGTGTGGGGGGTGGGGGGGAGGAGAGCGGTGAGGGGAGGGGAGTCAGTATGTAGAAATGGAAGGCAAAGGGAGTTAAATTGTGGAGTGTAAGTATGAAAGAGGGAAGAGTTGAGAGGGAGTAATGTATTTTGTAAGTAGCAGATATGAGGAAAGTTTTTGACTTATTCTGCCTGCACATGAATTTATGTTTTTTTTTTTTGTTGGTTTGTTGAATTAACTGATTGGTACAAGGAATTTCTAATAGTAATTGAGGGTGTAAGATGTAAGTGGATTTATGATTGATCCTCATCTTTGTTTCTGACATGATTGATGCTCATCATATCTCAATTCCAGGTGCTCACTTCGAATTTATTTAGCTTGTTGATTTAGTTCCCAATACTTTAGCAGAAATATCAGTTGTGATTAAAAGGGAAAACAAATCTTAGTAATGGAAACAAAGTGTGTATTATTTCTGAAATGGAAACATTACAGAAGAAAAAACATTTGTATTTATGTGATGTGATTTCAAGTTGGGTGGATGAGATGAAGGAAGGAATGCTTTGAATGTTATTTGTGATGGAAAGGTAAGCAGCATAAGGGGAAGTTTCACCCACATTTTTATGACCTCCTATGTTTTGTGGTAAAAAGTCATCAAGAGAATAAATTGAACGTAGCAGAGACAAGTAGAATAAGGAATTGGTCTAGAGAGAAAGTTGGGGTAGCACTCTTTATATAAAAGCATTGGTAGAATGTTGCCTTTGGTAGTTTGGGCACGTGTGAATCTTGCAGAAGTCCCCATTAGCGGAGTAAATGAAATGGAAGGTAGCCTTATCACTAGAAGCCGGAGACTGAAAAAAGCTATTGTTAAAACCATTAAGAAAGATTTGGTGTTCAATGATTAATCCAATAGCATGATTTATGGTAAAACATTGGTGTATGTAGCCAATCTCACATAATGGAAAATATTGTTGTAGTTGTTTTCATCTCATTATGTGATTCCGAATATGACTAAATTTGAAAGCTAGTTTGGCAGCAATTTGGTGTTTATAGTTGTGAATTGCCACTCTTTCTTATGGTCTAGTAATATTGACTTTTTGGTTATTGTTCTTGATTTGAATGCAATATTGATGCCAACATTTTTTATTGTTTTTATAAATTGATGTGGGACATGAAAAATAAAAAAGACTGCTAACATGTGGACCAAAACCGCAGCAAAATTTTTTCCATCATTGGATCCTTGCGAAAGAGCATAAAACTGTGATAATTACATATTAAAGCATGACAATCCCTTGCAAACATGATAGTCCAAGAATCACAAGTCAAACCTGTGCGAAGTCTACACAAACCGACACCTCAACCATCTCGTGATCAAGGAAGGGAGAGCAGTTGTGTCAACTGCCCGATCAGAATGCACAATCACGATATAGGGTCATCTGTTTACTCACATACTAGTCCAAATATATTACCGTTATCTGTATTAACAATAATGTTTGATTTGGAATATCGAAGAATAACACTAGATAAACTATTTCGTGGACTTTATGTTCCAATGTACATGATGAACAAAATGCTAAACGCTTGGCCTATAGGACTTACACTAACAACCAAATCGTAAGCATATTATATTTATGTTGGATTGGTGGAAAGCTAGGTCCTAATGGTGTTGATTGATCCATATAGCTAACCCCACTTAGCAGGATATGGTTTGGTGATTGTGGTTGTCGGCCAGATAGATCTAGATTGTTTATAATCGGGCTAGCCAAATAGAAAGAACGTCACCGAAGAAGTGATTAAATCACAAAGTGTCTTGTTAACAAGTTACTTAAAGGCACTAACTAAAGAACATCTTATACTTGCTTAGTAATATATTTGTGGGAGATTGTTGTTTTATTTTGAGAAAAATCTCTCATAGTTGGTAAATAAATTTCAATAAGCTAGACACATGCACTTAGTGTTTCCAATTACTTAAAAATGTGTTAAAGAAAAGTGAAGAAAAGAAAAGAGGAAGGATTGCATATTTTTCAAAATCCTCTCCTTCTAGATTATAATAATTTGTTTGTCTGAATAATATCTTCTCTCTTTGCTGCTATTGTATTCAGGTGGTCAGCCGAAAATGGAGTAGGTTTTAATGGAGCTCCAGAGCTGCACATCATGCTAGCTGAATACATATTTTCTGAAAGTCCAGAGGTGGTAAGTTTCCCAATCTCTTTCCTTGAATCTTTTCTATGTAGAAGAAAAACACGAGTGTAGATATGTAAAAGCTTTTCTGTATCAACATTTAACAAATTAAAATAAACATATTAGTTGGCTAAATTTTGGTTTTTTTCTGGTGCATTGTGTCTGAGGATACAGAGAATTTGGAAGCCATGTCATGAATGTTTGGAGAATCAAATTGTTAGTTATTCAAGTGCTATATAAGATTTTTAATTTGAAGGGATTAAGAAAAATTATGGCTGGAAACAATTGTGGTTTTAATGGGAAGGGTTTTAGTGATGCTAGCCAAATAAATTATGTAGCTGTTAAATTATAGAAAATTGGGTATGAGATGAGAAGAATTTGCCAAGGTTCTCTGGGTTCAGAATTGGTTAAATTGCAAATTTTAGCAGGTTATCTCATCTCTCTTAAAACATTTGATTTATTTTCGAATTGGTTTTGAAAAGGCTTGAGTTAGCTATGGCTTCTAAACCAGTGTTATTGATAGAAAGGGTTAGGCACTACTTTTTCTGTGATTTTAGTTGCGATAAGCTGGAAGTCAGGCTTGGAGACTCCTTATCTCTCTTGTTTACTCTAGTGGTAGCTGTTTTAAGCTAATACTTTCTAGGGCTGTGTATAGGGACCTCATTTAGGTTATTAGAGTTGGTTTAGGGCAGGATGTGATTTTTTTTGGAAGTGGACAGCAACACCGTTTTTAATCTTATATCTACCCTTAATTTCCTTGAATCTATCTCAGTTTACATGAGACTCAGGCAATGCTGACATAAAATTTAGTGTACTCCTATAGTAATTTAGAGTACACTGTTGCACGGATTGTTTGGAGCAAGTGATGTATCTTAATTTCGGGGTTGGTATGGAAACGGCTTTACGCTGTGAAGCTTTGCATGCCTTTAAAAGATTTAAATTATTATGATATTTTGTAGCGAATGAATATCAATTTGCTTTTTATATGCAGGATATGGCTAAAGTTACATATCATTACGTGAAAGGAAATAATCCAAAGAAGTTTGCTACTACTCTTGTCAGTTTTTTGGGCAAGGTCAGCCTCCTAATGTTTTTATTCCTTGTTATTTGGCTCTACTTTCCTTTATTATGTGGGAGGCATACCAACAATTTTGATCTACTTTTCTGCAAACCTTGAATCAACTTTTGTGATGTTTATTTATGCTATGACTGTTACATTATTTTTATTCTCAAACTTAAATAGACAAGATAACTGATGGATTTACCTTTTTCTTTTGGTATAGTTTTGGGAAGGATCAACTGATTTGCTTTTTCAAATCTTGTAGTGTTATCCTGGTGAAGACGATTTGGCCATTGCTCGGGCAGTTTTAAGGTAAAAGCATTTTATAATGTAATTCTCTCTAGTTACCTGGCAATAATATTAAAATTTCTTATTACTGAATACCCAAGTGCTTATCATGACTTCACATGCATTTATACCATGATGAAATTTATGTTTTCCTTATTTCATTACAACTGTAGTGCATGGATATTTCTTTGTATAATTTTTGTTGCTTTTGAGTGCATTTAACTTGGCTCCAATATTGTTTGTATATTGCAGTGTGTACTATCACCAAGTTTTCATCTACTTTATTGTCAAAAAAAATACTTCCTATTCAGATCACAGATTTTAAGATTAGGATATTGTTTCTTGTTAATAAAAACAAACTTGAAAGAAACCGATAATAGAATCAGTCTCAAGCTGTTCTCTACTCCCTGTTTTGGTATCTCTAGTTTAAGTGATAATGAAGGAAATTTTCACTTCAGTTGTACTAATCATCATTGATGCTTGCATAGTTATTTACCTTAACCCCATGACCTCTCTACTAATGCCCTTTCAGTGGGCAGCCTAGGTGAAAATTGAAGTGTAAAGATGTCAATCCACTGTTTTCGATGATGTTAACATGCTTATTAAATTTAAAGTCCATGTGTTATTTGGTTAGTGTCTTTCACCTTTAATTCCATGTTTATTTAAACTAGGTTTCAAGCTGATGAATTGCTCATTTCTTGCACAATAGGTATTTATCTATAGGTAATTTGAGAGACGCGAACATACTAATGGAAGAGATAAAGAAGCAAGTCGAATCAGCTGAGGTTACGTTTCCTAAGACAGAGTTGATGCAATTCATTAATTATCTTCTGCGAACGTAAGTTTTTGATGTTGTTCAACTTAAACCAATAAATTGATCAATTTCTGCTCTAAATGCAGACATAGAAAGGGGGCATTTTGCATTACTTTAATTTTAAGGGGACTGGAAGCGCTATAATTCCGAGATTATTTAGTATTTTATTTGTTTCTGAATTTCATCTATTACAGGATATGAAAACTTCACTTTGTTATGTACAACGGATGGAATAAAAGGAATCAAACTAAAACTAAGCACCTTATTGTGCTGTTAGGACAGGAACAGAGACATAATCAATTGGTTACCACTTTATCAAAGTGAAGCAAAGTGCTTGTTGTTGAGAGAATGATTTATGCTTTATTGATTTGCTCATTTAATAGAGATGGAAAGTATCTGCATATCATAATATTCCATATTTTTAAACATAAATATTAGTAAATTATAATCAAATCTTCAAATACTAAAAAGTCCAAACAATTCAAAATAAAAACAAATTGAATAAGAAAATAAAATATCTATGTTGCTGTTATTCTAGGCACAGTTTCAACGGTAACATGGTAATAGATGAAGTTCCATAGGATAGGAGTCATATTTAGTGAGTACTTGATTTATATGAGATGTGTTTGATGGGAAGAAAAGTTTTATATTATAATAGTAGTTTCAAATATTTAGAGCTCCATTTATGTTGCAAGCCAATGCCTTTTTTTTTTCTTTTTCTGTTATGCCAGGTTGGAGAGAGATGCTCTGCCTCTTTTTAATATGCTGAGAGCAAATTTTAGGTCAAGTATTGAAAGGGAACCTGCGTTCAATGAGGTCAGATAACTTACCAAACCGAGTCATGATTTGTTTTCCTCTGTTAATGGTAGAGATAGTAGTTAGCAAATGAATACGTGGCTCCGTATTGTCCAATGAAGATTCTAACCAATCTTGTGTGATTATATTGAGGTTATTTTTGTCTTTGCACGAAACTGAAATTTCAAGCCATGTGCTGCATTTGATGTGACAAACTGTGATTCAGATGCTAGATGATACTGCGGAGAGGTTCTTTGGAGTACAGCGAAGGAACCCCATGGGGATGTTTGGAGACATATTCAAGGTGACTACTGATGCTTTTCCTTAGTTCAATATTAACCAAACCACTTTGGCACTTGCAAAATCGCATAACTTGAGTTTATAAGAATCTCAATGAATTAAGTTCTGTGCTAATTCCTCATGCAGTTGATGGGAGCTGAGTAATGATATGGAGATTCTACCACATAGAACAGCCTCTCCTACAGAACATTCTAAATATTTATAAAACATTTTTTTCACCTCATCGATCAAAGCATGTGTTATCTCGTGATTTGTAAATGCTAATTTAACAAAATTTTGTTTAGTAGTGTACCCGTTTCAAATTTTTTTGATGTAAAATTATTTTTATTAGCTTTTCGTTTTCTGGCAAAATTGAGATTAAAATGACTTGCAGAGAACCAAAACACTTCCTGTTAAGCACCTCTTTCAATTTTCATTTGATCATGATATAAATGGATGCAGCATATTATTATTTTTTCAAAAGTCATCAATTACTAACAAAGTGTTTTCCTTTCGACATTTGACTTTATTCTACCCAACCGTCTACGCTCTCTAAATTTGTTCGAAACTATCAATTGAAATATTAAATTTTCTATTGAAACTAACCTCACAGCATATAAATTTTTGGGCTTTTGCTTCCTGTACCCCCTCAATTTGTATCTGCACTCTCACAATATTGTATCCTTGATTTCTGGATTTTCTGTTTTGGAAGTTTTTTGAAACATAACTTTTAGACTTTATGAAATATATTCTATAATGCCGTTTATAAAATAGGATAATATTTTCAGAATAAGATTTTTGAAATGGAATTTTAGAATGAAATTTTAGGAACATATAAATATATTCTGAAATAAGCTTTCTGAAACAGAATTTTTTGAATAATTTTTTGAAGATGTATTTAATATCTTTCAGAATTTGTTTTTTGAAATAAGTTTTCTAGAAAAAAATTTTGGGTTGTTATTTTAGCTCTTCTTTGTGTTCTCCTTCTCTTTTTCTTCTTCAGTATGGTGGTGGCGACAGTAGTTAAGAAATGAGGGTACAAGAACAAAAGCCAAATCTTTTGAATTTATTCAGTACATTTGTACTTTAAACTTATAAAATTATTACATACCATACACAGATCATAATTTTTCTATTAAACACTTACATAAAATAAATTAAATGTTTAAAATAAAATTAAACAATAAAAACAAATGTATTTTATTTAATTAATTTAAAAAATAACTCAATTAACTTATAGATCATAATGCTCTTAACCACACCTCTTTCTATTCTTTTTTTTTTTTTTTTACAATAACAGCAATAAAGTTACAATAATTTAGGACTTTGTGCAAACTAACTTAAACCCCGCCACCATTAGGTCCGACCTTAGTGGTTCCCCTTTTACGCTACTAATAAGCCATTAGATATTTTGTTCACACATGCAGAAAAGGAACGTGGTATTCTTTGTTTTCAAACTGCATGAAATTTTTACACATATGAAGCAGAAATTATATAAATGACATCTGTCATTTATTGATAAACAATATACGAACTGATAAAACTCTGCAGTTACTCGTCAATCAAAAAGACCACTCCATTGTCCTTCTTAAAGTTGTGTTGAGTATGATCAATCACCTGTTAGCAGAGTAAAAGGCCATGTGAGCCAGAGCAACATCGACTAAAACATAAAATCTCACAAATGAACTAGGATGCATACAGCTGCCTAATTATTATCCTGGAAAAAGATAGGTGAAAAACTCACATTTGTATTGCTCAACTCTAGATTGTAAAAGTCCATTGCCTCTGCCTTAAACAGAGGGCCAGCATGCCATGTTCCCCGGTTTAGCTTAAGAAATTTGGAACCTGCCACCTTGAAAACTTGGACACCATCAATGTCAGGAGGCACGTATGAATGACCGCAACGGGACTGCACAATCTTCTTGCCTGTGTCATCATCCTTTATTTCATTTGAATCAACAATTGACGGCTTTGCCACTCCAAGGTACCAGGCATGGCCACCAACAGACCCCAGGCACTGAGTCACGTTTGCATGATGTGTAATGCTAGAAAACTTGAGCGGGCGTTTCTCAAGATGCATAATGTAGAACCTATCAAATACACATGAATTCCAATAAGCTTTATACCAATCCAAATAAGAGAGCTGAATAATTATACAAGCCTAATAAAGCTCACAAAATATGCACAGAAAAACATATTTGAAACAAAGATTCCACAATGAATTCCAAGGTTCCCTTTGCATGTTTTTATCGGTGGCATAACTAGTTCAATTCAACTCTTCCATTCATAAGGAAAGTGTACCTCAATTGGAACTTCATGATTCTCTGGAGTTACTCAGATATTGATAACAGATGGTAAGAAAATTTTCCAATTTCTATGTATACTTTTTTTTTTTCAAGTTAAGACATTCAATTACCTGCAAGTTGCTACTATTGGATGGCATTGAAATTCAATTCCATAATAATACAATTGGAATTGAAAAAACAAAGGGTGGGTGAGAAAAACCCTAAAAATGGAAGGTTGATTGAAAGATGAAACCTCGGAGTTCCTTGGGTAAGGTCGAGTTGAGCGTCGTGGGGACCGAATTCTTCGCCGTCCGGCGAAGCCTCGATCACCTGGCCGTAATCTTTGAAGGTTACCGGGGTTGCTTCGATTGCTTTCAGTATCACTTCCTTCGTCGACTCCATTGTTGATGATGAGTAAGAATCGCTGTTATCTTTTTTTTTTTTGTTTTTCTATTATTTTGACCAAATTTTCTATTTTTTTTATGTGATCAACCCATGAAGACACCTCGTCCACACACACGTGCATTGGAATCTCCATTTCTTGAATCGAAGGAGGAAAAAAAATGAGGAATTTTAAAATTTTCATGATTTGTTTGGTTGGGATGGCTATTTTTTAAAATAAAAATATTCTTAAACCACTAAATTTATTTATCTTGTTTTTTAAATTAAATGAGGTTTTGTCTTGGTTGATTATGGTGTTGTTCTGCAAAAGAAAAACCCTAAACTAAACCCACGCACGTTCTGAGAGAAGAGAAGATGAGGGAGGAAGAAGTGGTGGAAGGCATAACGAGGGTTCTGCAAGAGAAGAAGGAGAATGGAGGAGTTGAATCGGAGAAACTAGAAGGTTTCATCCCTCACCTCACTCTCCCTCTCCTCACCTCCATTCTCTCATGCAACACTCTCCGCTCCCACCCCGCCACGCTCCTCTCCTTCTTCAACTGCCTCCAAGCCCACGCGCCACCTTCGCTCCGCTCCTCCCCTCACGCGCTTCTCGCCGTCCTCCCTCCCCTCCTCTCCCACCGCAAATTCTCCGACGCCAAGTCCCTCCTCGTCTCCTTCATTTCCTCCGACCGTAGCCACGCCCTCCACGCGCTCCTCCTCCGCCCCCACCGCCCCCTCTCCAAACCCCTCCTCGACACCGCCCTCGCCGCTTACGTCCACGCCGGCCACCCCCACCACGCCTTCCAGCTCTTTCAAAAAATGAAACGGTTGCGTTTTACTCTCAACCTACTCACCTGCAACACCCTCCTCAACTCCCTCGTCCGCTCCGTCTCCTCCCACTCCACCCTTCTCGCCTCCGGCGTCTTCCATGACGCCGTCGCCCTCGGCGTCAAGCCCAACGCCAACACCTTCAACATCCTCATCTACGGCTACTGCCACCATAACAAGTTCGACCACGCCCTTGCCCTTATTCACCGAATGCCCGAATTCGGGTGTTCCCCTGATAACGTCACCTACAACACCATTTTAGACGCCCTGTGCAAGAAAGGTCAGTTGAATAAAGTGAGGGATGTGCTTACGGAAATGAAGAATGCCGGGTTGGTTCCCAATAGGAATACTTATAATATCCTTGTTCATGGGTATTGCAGGTTGAAGTGGTTGAAGGAGGCTGCTGAGGTTATTGACTTGATGACTAAAGATGGTATGTTGCCGGATGTTTGGACTTATAATACCTTGGTAAGGGGGTTGTGTGATGAGGGGAAGATTGATGAGGCTATTAGGGTTAGAGATGAGATGGTGAGTTTGAAGTTGATGCCGGATGTTGTTACTTATAATACTTTGATTGATGGGTCTTTTAAGTGGTGTGGCAGTGTGGAGGGGTTTAGGTTGATTGAGGAGATGAAGTCGAGGGGAGTTGAGATGAATGTGGTGACTCACAATATAGTGGTTAAGTGGTTATGTAAGCAAGGTAAGATTGATGAGGCGAGTGATGCTGTGGTGAGGATGGTGGAGAATGGGGTTTATCCCGATCATTTTACTTATAATACTATGATTAGTGGTTATTGTAAAGCAGGGAAGTTGGGGGAGGCGTTTAAGATGATGGATGAGATGGCAAGGAAAGGTTTGAAGCCGGATGTTTTTACTCTTAACAGTGTGTTACATACTTTGTGCATGGAGAAGAAGCTTGAAGAGGCATATGAGTTAACTGTGCAGGCTGGGAAGCGGGGTTATATTCTTGATGAGGTGACCTATGGAACTCTGATCATGGGGTACTTTAAGGCTGAGCAAGGAGACAAAGCGTTGAAGCTCTGGGAGGAGATGAAGGGGAGAGGGATTATTCCTAGTGTTGTCACATACAACACTTTAATCAGAGGGTTATGCCTGTCTAGGAAACCTGATGAAGCAGTGGATAAATTGAATGAGCTTTTGGAGAAGGGTTTGGTCCCTGATGAGGCCACATGTAACATCGTTATTCATGGTTACTGCTGGGAGGGAATGGTAGAGAAAGCGTTTGAGTTCCATAACAAAATGGTAGGGAAGACGTTCAAACCAGATCTCTTTACACGGAACATTCTCCTTCGAGGACTCTGCAGAGAGGGCATGCTGGAGAAAGCTTTTAAACTCTTTAACACATGGGTCTCTAAAGAGGTTCCCATTGACGTAGTTACATACAACACATTGATATCAGCCTTTTGCAAAGAAGGGAGACTGGAGGAAGCATTTGATCTTATGACTGAAATGGAAGGGAAAAAATTGGAGCCTGACTGGTATACTTATAATGCCATTGTTAATGCGCTTACTCATGCTGGTAGGACTGAGGAAGCTGAGAAATTCATGTCAAAACTTTCACAGATAGGGCAAGATGTGAAAACACACGACACTTCCCAAGAGCTTGATGCTTCAGGTGATATCATGTACTCAGAGCAAATAAGTGATTTGTGTACCCAGGGGAAGTACAAGGAGGCAATGAAACTATATCAAGAGTCAGAACAGAAGGGAGTTGGTTTAAATAAATATACGTATATCAAGTTAATGGATGGGTTTTTGAAGAGGCGAAAAAGCACATCCAAGGTTGCCCAACCAAATTGAAACAATAAATTGGCTATGTATTTATTATGGAATTTGGATTTGGGATGCCCATAATGCTGAAGCATGTTGTAGAGGTGCTGTTATGATGGCATTTAATGATTTCATGTAAGTTTCTGTCTTCTAATTTGACTATTTAGCCAACATACTGTCTTTTTGGCCTACCTTTTCATGTATGTCTAATGAGACTTCTTGTGAGATCCTATTTTTTGTGGTAAGGGGTGAGTATGTGGAAGGCAGAGGGAGTTAACTTGTGAACCTGGGTGCACATATGATTAGGGTTGAGTCATATGGGAGGTATATATTGTGTAAGTAAAGGGTGTGAGAGAAGGCTTCTAACTTGTTCTGCCTAAAAATGGCATTTGTTTTACGCTCAAATGATGTGAACTTCTTCATTCTTGATATTTGTGCAGAACTGATGCATACAATTATTTTTTCTATTATTGTTGAATAGCCTACATCGATTAAAGATAATGTCAAATTATAGTATAAAGATAAGTGCAAACTTTACCTTATAAGTTGATATTTTAATTGTGAATTTGACATAAGCTACAAAAGAGTTTATAAAGTCATAGCCTACTTTGAAAAGCCAAATAAACTCCATGAGTTATTCTAAACGCTCCCATAATTGGATCCAATATATGTAAATAATTGAAATGATTTCTTGTAAGACTCACTCATTTTTATATGCTTTCATTATAGTACTTCATTTCTAACCATAAGGTGCATGCGAAACACTGTTTTTGTGTGTCTGATTGCATTATTTGGAATGGTTCAAACACATGGTTTTCTTTGAACCGCTGCTTGGTATATCAAGCAATTTTCATTTTTCCTTTGGTCACTGACAATTTTGTTGGGCTATAAATAAGTTTTAACCTGTGTCAATGTATTTAGTCAATTATTTTACCATATTAAATTCATATGCTCTTATTCTTCTTGCTGATTTATGTCACTCTGCCAGATCATGTTGGCCCATCGTTTCTAAATTTGATTCCTCTTTGACTATGTTGGTCTTATCTTTTGTAGCCTAGACTTGTTTCTTTGAAACATGAACTTATCTACACACTCTTTAAATATAATACCACCTCTTACTGTCATTAGGTTAAACATTAGTGTTTGATCATCATTTGTTTTTTTTACTTAAATGAAATAATTATATATGGTTTTTCTAAATTTGTACAGAATCCTATCTTTATCATCAGTTCGTGCCTGTCTATCTCTATTTGTTCTTTTGCTTTACAGTACTTTGAGACTTACGTTTTGTTGAATTTTAAAGTTATACCAGGGTCTTCATCTATCCCCATATACCTAAATATAAGGGAAATTAACATGGGATTTTGGAAGAAATATTTAAGACAAGACAAATTTTCAGCTTTTTTTCATTGTTTAACCGGTACTCTATATATGGTATTTGCCTGCCTTGTTCATGTCATTTTGGGAATTTAGATGCGATAGTGTAGTTTAAGTTTAAAGGAACTTTTGCATGTCTTTCAGAGGTATGATTATGCCTTGTGATGAGCTGCAGGATGGAATTGCTTTAATAGACTTCTAGCTGCATCGGATGATCGGTGAACTCTTAATAGGTTGGTATCAATTCACAATATTACTGATATTAAAAGATATAATTGTAAACGACCATTTTGGTAGTCGTTTAGCTATGAAAATATACATCATTATTTACTTTACGATGTTCATTGTTCAAGCATTTCATTATGCATACTGAAAGTTCACTGTGTTTTCTTCCTTTGATTACGATAAATATGATGCTTCTTTTTATATTTTACACCCTGATTGTTAATGACTAACTGGCTAAATGTGGTTGGTAAATATTTGCAGCAACTACAGACAAGGCTAGGAGGATTCTTTATTTGATATTCTGACATTGATGTTTTGAACATTTTGCTATATCCTATTTACGAGTTAGCATGCTCATTTTGACATCATGATTTCACAGGTTTTCCCTGCAATATGAAGTAAAAGAGGCTTAACTGAGTGCTTGGGTAAACTTGACTGATGAGTAATAAGAGGGCAGCTCGTGCAACCATATCCTTATTCACATAACAACCAATCACTTGAAGACTACGTTTTGTGTCTGATTCATGATCTGAATATCTAGGTGATAATGATGATGTTACAACATGACTTCGGTTTTTAGCATGACCAGGATATTAAGTGTATGCTAAAAAAGGGACCCTTGACACGCTATCCATGTAAATTTTTTGTACCAACAGTTTTTGAAACAATTGTGATAAGAGCATTTAGTTATATGATAATTTATATTTAAATGACAGTATAATTTGGGTACTGTTAATACAATTAAATTAATTGTTTTGCTTATATCACAGTATTATAAAACGTGAATGCTCTATTCAACATATATAACTTGGTTTGTGCCAAGTACTGCACATCAAAGATTTGGAGTAAATACTTTCATCATGATTTCTATATCCATAAATTAATGGACCATTACTTTTATTGGGTATGTCTTGGAATAGCATAAGTGATTTTCTAAAAAAAAAAAAAAACATATCTTGTCTCAGTTACCTTATGGCTTTTACTTCCTGCACCCCCATTATTACTAACCCCAATACTAACAGAAAAAACTAAAATACTCCTCCTCACTGCACCATACCACCTGTTAGTGTCCATCACACCTTCATTCTCCACCACACTCTTTAAGACGAAAAAAGAAGATATAGCTCGTTCTAGGAAATACTTATTATGGAAAGTTTGATTTGGAAGCTACAATTTTCGTTATGGAAAGCGGACCTTGAAAGTTCTTTTCGGAAAATATTTAATTTGTTTTATTCTAAAAAAACATATTTTGAAAAGTTTATTTTAAAAGATATCATATATGTTTTTTCAGAAAGCTCGTTTCATAATATATTTTATATTCTAGAAATGTTATTTCGAAAATACTGTTCTAGAAATTCTATTGTGGAAATCTTATTTTGGAAACCATATTTTAGAAATTTCAGAATACTTGTTATGGATCTAAAACAGACAATATAAAAGTCACTTTTACAAAGGATGGAATGGTTATTTTAAGGAATTATGAGGGTGCTGCTAGAAATTGTGCGGGTGCAAGAACGAAAAGTCATTCCTTAATAGTAGGCATTGCATATGGACTAGCCCAACTAATAAGGAAATTGGGTTAGTCCGAATTGAACAATTTCAGCCAGGTAAATATTAAGAGTAGGTTGGACAAGTTTCTTCACGAGAACTTCTGAAAAGAAAAAAAGGTTAAATAAACATTTTCACAAATTAAAATTAATTATAATCAGTTAATATGTAGAAATTCTCTCACATAATTTCTCCAACATCTTTTTAACCTTTGCATTATAGGTAGTAAACTTCATTTTATATATATATATATATATATATATATATATATATATATATATATATATATATATATATATATATATATATATATATA
>Ga0099825_1001928_pt1 | contig 27073 bp, 27 predicted proteins | sample SiratroredBW_FD_76838 | JGI IMG/M metagenome (GOLD analysis project Ga0099825, IMG submission 76838) | Root nodule microbial communities of legume samples collected from California, USA - Siratro red BW | ecosystem: Host-associated > Plants > Roots > Nodule | place: USA: California | collected...
AGATTGAGAAATTGGTTGTGGAGTCAGACAATGACTCGGTGGTGAGCATGGTGAAGAACGGGGTTAACCCCGGTCACCCTGATTTTGCCCTCATCCAACAGATAAAGGCGAAGCTACAGCGTTCTGTCTGGTAAGTGAAGCTTGTTGCTATCTCCAACAAGGCCAATAGAGTTGCTCATAGACTCGCCAATAATGCTCGTGATCTGTCTATGTATGATCCTTACTGGGAGTATGTTCTTCCACCTGCTAACTGTGTCCAGTTTGTCCGCAATGATGAGATGGGGTGTATCAGCAGCTTCTAGTTATTTACTACAAAAACAAACCCAAAATCATCACATGGAGTGAGCAATTTGAAGTCAATGCCTCTTCAACTAGTTTTCTGTTTTATGTTTGTGTCTATGTTTGCTTTTATGTTTTATGTTCATGAATCTTGGTTTGCTTTATATGACAAACATCTTATCCAAGTTTGTATCAGTTTTTGTTTCTCTGTTAGAGATATTGGATGTATTGGTACTGGTATTTAAATATAAAATACAATAATTAATATTTATGTAAATGATATTTGAATAGGAAAATAAAATTTTGAGAACTTTATTAATTATTTAATAATTTATTTTTAATTATTATAAAAATAATTTTTATATTTATAAAAAACTAAAACTTAAAATAATAATTATTAAATAAGCGTAAAATTTATTAATTCTCAAAATATTATGGTGCATACGAAAATGATTAAAAAATGTCATTTTCATTATAATGACTTCACTTTTGCCTTGGAAATATAAATGTAGGTGGGCAATTAAAAGACTACAAGGGATAGAAAGTAGGTAAGGATTTGTTTTTACCCTTTCCGAGTGCTTTTGAAAATGTCTTTCCAATTATGTCCGAAAATATTTGCTTTCAAATTATATAATCTGAAATTTTCAAATGTCAAATATTTTTCGAATTCTGTAATCCAAAAATTAAACTCAAAATACTTTAGCTTCCGGATTATACTATCCGAAAACCTGTTAAATCACGAAAATTAACACTCTCGTCACCATTATCCATGGTCGTCCATCGTCGTTCAATACATTCAATCAATCATATAGAAATCAATCATATAGAAATAATGTAAAATACAGAACAAAACTTTATCTTTACTTCAATTTGGAATGGAGGTGTACAATAATCTTCGATTGCTAGGAGATCAAAATGATAAAGAAAGAAAAAAGATACAAGGAGTGAAGGGGGTGAAGGTTAAAGTTGGATTATAATTTTTTAAGTGTAAATTCGTATTTTTCGAATTGAATATAGAGGTGCAGGATGAAAACATAAAAGTGCTTAAAGAAGCTCTCTTTAATTTGACTTGAAGCTTGTTTTTTAATTTGACTTGAAGCTTGTTTTTTATTATTTTCTGTTCTTTTCATTACGAATTGAATTATAAATTTAACTGAACCTTTTTTTTATAATCATTAATTGTAATGTTTCTTGTATTAATTATTTTTACAACCCTCTTAAGTAATTTTTTTTAACTCAGCAACAAATCCTCTCAAGTAATTATACTTTTATTCTAATTAGATTAAAAACTATGATATTCCACTGTGTATTTTCTTGGCAGCAGTGATCAATGCATTAAATGGCTGAAGGGGTTGATAAAATTGAAATTCAAACTATTATTAGTAACTTTCATGTTACAGATACTACTAACTTTTCCTTGTATATAAGTTGTGAATATTAATTTATTAAATTTATTATTAAATTTATTGGGAGACGACTTAAAATTAACTTTCCCCAATCTATACTATCATTTCTTTGGTGTTAAACGATCTAACATTACGTTAGGCGGTTAACACTAAAATTCTTTTAATTTGTTCGTGAAACGACTGTTATCAAATTTGGCGTCATTGTTAGAGAATCCAAGTTTGGTTTTCAATTTTCTTATTTATCTACATAATTTTTTTTCATAACTAATTTCTTTTATTAGTTATATTTAATTACTTTTTCAAATTATTAGAGTGATTGCTTTAAAAAAAGATTAAAGAAATCTAAACATTCAATCTTACTTTCTGTTCTTAGATCTTATTTGATTTCATTTTGATTTGTCATATTTTATTTCTATCTTTAATTACTTTTTTATCTTTAGTTTTAATTTTGCTATTTTTATTCTTAAGTTCTAGTGTTATTTTTTTAATTTTTATGTTTTATTGGTTTTTAGCAATTTTAATTTTAATTTTGTCTTCAGTTTTTATTTTAAATTTGAACTTTAGTTTTTCTTTTCTTTTAATTTTTAAAGTCTTGATTTTTTTAAAGAAAATTGGTGAAAGTGGTCTAAGAACAACTCTTGCTAGAAAAGATTTGGTACTTAAGAATGTTCAGTTGTGACTCACCTCTCTTTCTTGGGAGTTTACTTTATGAACTTTCAACATATTTTCTTTAAAAATAAATAATTTTTTTCTATTCTTTTTACTGCATAATAAAAAGATTTTTGCATATTTTCAGTAGATTTGAAGGAGCGTCTAGTGGTTGGTAATTTTGTAATTATGAAAAAAAAATGGATTCTTGATTGGTGTTGTTTGAATTCTCTGTAAATGACTAAATAAGTTGGTTTTGAAAGTTATTAGGTTGAATCTTTTGTCCCTAGTGAGATTTTGAGCCTTTTTGATAGACCGTTTAAACGTTTGTCTAATGTTCTTTCTAGTGTGTTTTTCTTCATGTTTTCTTATACTTTAGAACTTAACTTGATTCTCTGTTCTGCAACTATATTTACATGTATAAATTGATATGATTGAGACGTTCTTTGTTTAATAAGCCACTTAGCCATATTAGCCTACCCTTATGATAAATCATTTGTTTACCCCTTTGAGCTTGTAGCCTTTTCTTGTTTTTAACCCTCATTACAAACCTTACAAAAAGAAATTATTTGTCCCTATCGTAGAAGATAGAGGAGTTTTGGAATCATTTTGGGAATAGATTCTTGAATAAGTGTGGGGTGTAATTCATTAATTTATCTCCCCATTTGAAAAAAAAAGAGAAGAAAAGGAAAAAAAAGAAGAGGAAATAAATGTAGATTGACTAATATGCATGTTAGTCATCTACTGCATGAAAAGAAATAGAAAAATATGAAGTTCTAAAGTGAAAAGAAAAGTTGATTATAATTTGAAGATGTTCTCTACTTACATTTATTTCTAGATTTATTCCCCATTACTCCTTTGGTTTTATATGGTTTCAACCTTATTTTTTCTCTCTCATTTTACCTACCTTTACCTTGGCCCCATTACATCCCTTAAGAAGTCATCTTGATCTTTGTGTGCATGTAATTCAATTACTACAGATGTTAGAGTTTTGTTAAGCTTATAGTAGTGTTTGCTTGCATGACTGTTGAGTGTATATACAAACCTAAAACACTTGAGAGTTAGACAGTTATTTTGAGAAGATTTTATCATTCTTGATTCACCCATTTAATTTAAATTACCTTCTTGTTTACTGAGATACAAATTTTTCTATTCACACTTTTCTTGATTCCTTGATTTATGGAAATTTGTATTTTGCTAGTTCCTGTACATTCCTTGAGTCTATTGTTGATTTGTTATAGATCTTCTTTTGTGTTTATTTTCCTTTCCGTTGATCACTAGTGTTTTGCCCAGGAGTGTAAAAGGATGGGAAGAGATATTTTTTCAGCGGTGAAATTCCTAAGTTTCCTTTTTATTGCACTAATAGTCAGGCTAAAATAAGTTATTAGCCGAAGTCAATGATGTCGAATGAGAAATTGAGTACTATCTCGGTTTTGGAGAGTTTTTCCGAGAAGTTGCCAACCTGAAAACTCCTTGATACATGTGTCTTACGTCTTGAGGATGAGTTTTATGGTGAGTTTCATTCTATCATTAGCTTGGTAAGTATTTTTAACTTCGCTGATTTTTGTTTTTCATTGCAGAGATTATGGCTTCGTCTACATTACTAGAAGAGCTTCTTCAAGTAATTAAGGTTAAGTAATTCAAAATCCGATGAAGAAGATCAGGCTACTGCTACGAAGACTGCAAGGTCGAGTACCCCGGTGGTGGGGGGTCCTCATCCAAAGCCCGTGATGGCATAGCCCTTGGCCACTGTCCCACCTACTGAGGCTGAGAAGAAAGGGAAGAAGAAAGAGAAATCCTCTCGCAGACATTCTCACTCGAAGTCGTAATTTAAATCTCCTAAGAGGAGTTGCCGAGAGGGGCATGAGCCTCCTGCCCCCATAGGAGATGGGCTTCTCGGAGTTGAGATGAGGGTGTCCGAGAAGATTGCTATGCATGTCAACAGTGCTGAGAAGGTTGTGTTCTACAAGTCATCACCAGAGGAATTGGTGGATGCAATAGTGGAGTATAATGGTCGTACTTTTCTTGGCGCTAATCGACTTAAGGAGGAAATCATGAGGTTGTATTCGTCTTCTGAGCTTGATAAGACCAAGAAGGAGCTTGAGAAGACAAGGGGTTCTTTGGACATCACCTTAAAGACCAATGAAGATCTCTCTAGGAAGCTGAAGATCGCCATAGAAGAGCACTCTCAATGCGAGGTTGTCAAGAAATCCCAAAGTTCTTAACTCGATGAGCATGCTCTTGATAATAAAAAGTTGAAAGAAGAGGTCGAGCTTTTAAAGTCAAACCTTACTGACATGAAGGTCTCTCACAATGCAGAGCAAGTGCGGAATGAAGAGATCAAGAAAGAGTTGAATCGCCTCAAGAGATAAATATTAAAGTAGCACATACTTGGCTTCGAGAAGGCAATCACTTAAGTCGCCTACTTCTATTAGATTCCTAATGATGAGGAAAACTTGATGTCAACAAAGGTAAGCTTATGCACGTGGACGACATCCCTGATGAAGAGCCTTTAGCCAGCCCGGACCCCAAAATGATCCTTCTAAGGCTGGTCCTTCTTGGCCTGAAGAGCATGCTGAAGTGGAACACATTGAGATAATGGAGTAGTTGTGTTGGGGGTTTGGGGTGATACTTTTTGTAATGAGTCTGAGGTGTCTGTATTTTTTGTATAACCCCCAGAGAATTTTTTGCGACGCCCTATAAATGATAGTTTCTTTTAATATCAATACTAGATTGTGGTACTCGTCTTTATTGCTGCATGCACTTGTTTTTAATCTCGCTCAATTATAACATTAAGATTTTGTTAAAAGGCCGTATTCAAAAGTCACTAGGTCTTTTGGATGACCATTCTCGATTCTTAACTCGAATAAATCTCAATGAAGTGTTTGACGTGCGCACCAATAATAACTCGTTACCTACCTCTGGCATGTACTCGGTAGGTACTCACCCATGGTTTCTTGTGACATTAGAACTCCAGTTTAGTTGTTTAAAAGACATTAAATGTTGCACTTAAGACTCACATTGGAGTTGGTAGGTTCATTATATCGATCTGCTTTCGATGGGAAGTCGGGTTAACACGTTTAATTAGATTTGTCATGACAAGTGGCCAGGATTGCAAGTAGGATGCTAAATTTTACCTTTGGTCAAGGTTGCGTACTTAGCATGGGTTCAGGGGTGAACTCATTTGAACTAGGTATTGTTAAGTGGGGGCTCATGGTAATGAGTTCTTCCTTGGCCAACGCTTTGTACTCGATAAGGGCTCACGACAATGAGATCACCCTTGAACGAGGTGTCGTTCTCGGTAGGGACTCATGGTAATAGGCTCGCCCTTGACCGAGATCTTGTTCTCGGTAGAGACTCATGGTAATGAGCTCACCCTTGACCGAGGTCTTGTTCTCGGTAGGGGCTTATGGTAATGAGCTCGCTCTTGACCAAGGTCTTGTTCTCAGTAGGGGCTCATGGTAATGAGCTCGCCCTTGACCTAGGTCTTGTTCTAGGTAGGGGCTCATAGTAATGAGTTCGCCCTTGACCGAGGTCTTGCTCTCGGCAGGGGCTCAAGGTAATGAGCTCGCCCTTGACTAAGGTCTTGCTCTCGGTAGGGGCTCGAGGTAATGAGCTCGCCCTTGATCGAGGTCTTGCTCTCAGTCGGGGCTTATGGTAGTGAGCTCATCCTTGACCGAGGTTTTGTTATCTGTAGGGGCTCATGGTAGTGAGCTCGCCCTTGACCGAGGCCTTGCTTTCGTTAGGGGCTCATGGTAGTGAGCTCACCCTTGACCGAGCTCTGAGTTTAATGCAAGGTTACTGAATCTAAGAGTAGTAAAACGCTTCTTTTATATATTAGCAACGATACATTGATACATGTGACGGGACTGTCTTAACTGTAGTAAAATTTCAAATGAGTGGAGTTCCAAGTCCTAGGGATGGATTCTCCCGTTAGCAGTTTAAGTTTGTATGCTTTGTTGCCTAAGTTCTCTTTAACTCTGAACGAGCCTTCCCATTTTAATGCTAGCTTCCCTTTTGCGGGGTTCTTTCTCACTTCTCCTGTCATCCTCCAGACGAGGTCGCCTTCTCGGAAGCATCTTGGCTTTACGCAAGTGTTGTATCTCCTGGCAACTCTCTGTTTGCATTCTTCTACCCTCACATTCGCCTTGTCATGAAGTTCTTCTAAGAGGTCGAGGTTGGATCAAAGGTTGGCGTTGTTGATGTCTAGGTCTTCAAGTCGCCTTATGATAGTGGGCTCGTCTACCTCCACTGGTGTCATGGCGCCAGTGTCGCAAGTCAAGTTATAGGGAGACTCCCCTGTGGTAGACCGGGGGGTACACCTATATGCCTATAATATCTATGGTAATTCTTCAACCTATCTTCCTTTTAATTTGGCCAATATTTTCTTCGACACGTTCAGGATGACCTTGTTTGTGGCCTCAGCCTACCCGTTTGTCTAAGGGTGTTCCACGGAACTCGTAAAGTGCTTGATTCCTAGATTATTGTGAAATTCCTTCAATTTTCTATTAGTAAACTGCAGCCATTGCCGATCACGACCGCATAAGGTAGGCCAAATCGGCATATGAGCTTCCAAGCAAAATTTTGAACTTGCTACAAAGTGATACGTGTGAGTGACTTTGCTTCAATCCATTTTGTGAAATAGTTAACTACTACAACTAACAATCTTCTCTGGCCCAAGGTTAGTGGAAAGGGGCCAACTATGTCCATTCCCCACAAAGCAAACGACCATGGTGAAATAATGTTCTTTAATTCATTTGTTGGGATATGAATTAGGTTGCCATGCTCTTGACAACTGGTACATTTCTTGGCAGAGTCTGCACAATCCACTTTTAATGTCGGCCAATAGTAACATGCTCTAAGAACTCGGGTTGCCATGGTTCGATGTCCAGAGTGGAAACTCTGAGATGAATTTCTTTCATGACATATTCAACTTGTTCCTTGGATAAACATTTTAGTAAGGGTGACAAGTAACCCCTCTTGTAGAGATCAGGATCAATCAATACAAAGCGACATGCTTTCTTGGCCATGTGTTTATCAAAATGAGTTGGGTTATCAAGTTCAGCGTTCAAGTACTCCTTGATTGGCTGCATCCAGTTTGTAGTTGTGGTGTATATGCTTCCTCCTCAACACAAGGTTTGTGTAGGACTTGGAAAATTATTGAGTTGTGGTTAGACCTCTTATCATCTGCCAGCTTTGACAAGGCATCTGCTCGAGTATTCTACACTTGGGGGACATGCTTAAACTTAATCTCAACAAAATTCTCCATTTTCTGTTTGGCGATACTGTGGTATTTGAGCAGAAGGGGTTCTTTAACTTGGAATCCTCCTTTCAACTGGCCTATGATGAGCTGAGAGTCGGCTTTACAAGAGATCTTCTTTGCACCCACATCTTCGGCCAAGGTGAGCACTAAATATTGTTCGATCTTCACGTTCGCGGGTCCTTCCAGGACTATCCCTGCGCCACTTCCCTTCTTGCTCGAAAAGCCATCAACATATAGAGTCCACCCGCCTTCGATGCTAGGATGGTCTTGCGGCTCCGCGGAGAAATCCACCAAACATTGGGATTTAATTGCCCTCTAGGTTTATACTGTAACCCGAACTCGAATAGCTCGATAGACCAAATTATCATTCTTCCCGCTTGTTCTGGCTTTCTCAAAATCTTCGCTATTAGGTAATCAATTCTCATTATAACTTGGTGGCTTTGAAAGTATGGTCTTAACCGTCTTGTTGCGTTAATTAAGGCAAACACGACCTTCTCTATCATTTGATATATGATCTTGGCACCATGGAGTACTCGGTTGATAAAGTAGATGGGTTGTTGGCCACCCTCCTCTTCTTGAATATGGCAAATCCCACAGCTTCCTCACATACCGAAATATACAAGAGCAGTTTCGCATTGGGCATAGGTTTCTTCAGCACTAGTGGGCTAGGCAAAAATGTTTTAAGGTTGTTGAAGGCGGTCTAATATTGGCGATTCCAGTCGAAACTCTTAGATTTCTTTACCAATTTCATGATGGGCCTCGACTTCTCGCCCAACTTGGGAAGGAACCTTGACAAAGAGGTCAATCTCCCCATTAGCCATTGGACTTCTCACACTGTTCTCAGACTTCTCATGTTTATGATGGTTTGACATTCTCGGGGTTGGCCTCAATGCCTCTCTGGCTATTAAGATAAAGCCAAGAAATTTTCCTCCTTCAACTCCAAAGATGCACTTCTCGAGGTTTAGGCGCATTTGATACCTGTTGAGTTGAACAAAGACTTTGGTTAAGTCACACAAATGTTATTCAACATTGTCAGATTTCACCACCATGTCATCAACATACACTTCGACATTTCTCGCGATCTAGTTTTGAAAGATTTTGTTTATGAGCCTTTGATATGACGCTCCAGCATTCTTCAGACCAAAGGGCATAACATTGTACCAATAATTTGTAGAATCAGTAATGAAGCCAGTCGTTTTGTTGTCTGGAGGGTAAATGGGAATTTGATTATACCCTGAGTAGGCGTCCAAAAAACTAAGTATGTGATGGCCAGATACCCCATCCACTAAATGGTCTATACTTGGGAGCGGATAAGAATCTTTTGGGCAGGCCTTGTTCAGGTTAGTGTAATCTACCACATTCTTCACCTCCCACTAGATTTCTTCACTAAGACAACATTAACTAACCAAGTGGTCTAATGCACTTCCAGTATGAACTTAGCTATGCATAGCTTATCCACTTCTATATCTGTAGCCACTCGTCTCTCTTCTCCCATTCTCCTCTTCCTCTATGTGACTGGACGAGCATTTTTGTATACGTATAACTTGTGACAAGTCACACAAGGATCCACCCCTGGCATATCCGCCATTGTCCAAGCAAATATGCTGAAGTTACTCTTCAAAGTCTCCTACAGTTTATCCTTATCTGGTCTCGAAACTTGCTCTCCCATCTACACAAGTTGGTTTTCACCACCAATCTGACATGTCTTAGTAGGCTCTCTCGGTTTCATGTAATCTCCATTGTGGATTCAGGGATCTAAGTCAGTCATTTCCACCATTTTTTCGTCGTGGCACTTCAGAAAAACTCGTCCAGATTGCACTTTTAAGTTGCCAATATAACATTCTCTTGTCGTCTTCTGGTCTCTGTATGTCATGATTATACCTTCATTCTCAAAGGGAAATTTCATGGTTAGGTGAGGAGTGGAGATTATGGCACCGAGGGCATTCTACGAGGATCTTCTGAGTAAGGCATTATAGGAGGTGTCGGCATCAACTACCAGGTAGCAAATCTTAATGACCTTGCTGCTGGGTCTTCCCACAAATCGAGTTCTCAACTCAATATAACCTCCTTTCCCTAGAAAATCCCACAATCTATTTGGTTATGGCTTAAGAAGGCTTTTTGAAAAGCCCAACTGCTACAAAGTCTTCCAATAGAGAATGTCGACAGAGCTTCCTTCCTTGATCAACCAAGATTTTCATGACTGTAAAGTCGGATACCTCAATGGTGATCACCATTGGGTTGTCTTGGTTGAGATCAATTTGGTGGAAATCTTCATCCGTAAAGTGATGTTCGGCATGCTTCTCGGGGTTTTATTCAACATAGCATTCACAGATTGCACAGTTCTCATATGTCTCTTCCTCGACGACGACGAACTTTCTCCACAAGTGAACCCTCTTACGATAGTACTTATGACTCTACGAAGTGCGGAATCTCTGCCCGGGTCATGACCGTCTCTTCTATCTTGGTCGTGACTTGGATCATCGCTTCTTCTCCTCTTATCTCTGTAGTTATCTCTCCTGGGGGAGGGTCTCTTTGTCAATTGCGTTATCGCTGGCTTCGGTATATGTATCGGCAAAGATGGCCAGCTTTAACTAGTTCCTCTATTTTATTCTTCAATGTCATACTCTGTGGTGTGCCCATATATGTTATGATACTTGCAATACTTGTTGGGATCAGCATTGGGAGACTCATGGTTTTCTTGGGTGGCACTAAGAGGTTGGTAGTGAGTGCTTTAGTGAGTATGCGGAAACGGTTATTGTTCAAAGGACTGTAGTGGTCAAATTTGGATATTCGTACTAGGTCCCTAGGCTTGGCGTTCGGGCATTGGAACCGAGCTCTGTCATTCTTGGGGTCATGGCTTGGCTTCTTTTGAGCAGTCTCTTCCCTTAGCTGTTTTCTGAACTCTCTCAATATTTCTAGCTCTATGAACTTCGCAACTCCTCTTCTCAATTCATCTAGGCTAACTGCGGGCTTCTTACACAAGTTGTCTGAGAATGTCCTAGCTTTAAGGTTGTTATCAGGTGGTGGAGAGTGATTTCCGACCTAAATTTTTTATCTTCAAGGTCATCTTCCCAAACTTTTCCATGAACGTGGGAAGCAATTCTTCTTTCTCTTGTCAGATATTTACCAAGGCTAGCGACATCAACTGAATAGGGAGGTAATTTAGTAAATCAACTCAACGTTAGGCCCTCAGTGATGTGGGAATACTCGGCATAATACAACATCGTCTAGGGTAAATAGGCTGACTTGGGTTGTGAAAGTGTCCAAATGCTCATCTGGTTCTGTAGCGCCATCATACATCTCAAATGTTGGGTTTCTCTAATTCGACGAGAGGGAGGCCTTCATTATTTCCTCAGTGAAAGGATGTCTTCTAATGAGGGAGTGGGGATCCGTATGTTGACTTCCTATGGTGTGTTTGGGTGGGGGGAGTTTAACTGAGGTACTTGTGCCTTCCTTCTCAACGGTTTTCTCGGGGTCTTTTCCTCTTCAGACTTAGGTTTTCCTGCTTTAACTTCTTGATTTCTTCTGCATTTCTCTTCTTGAGGTCCTCCAATTCACTCCTCATTTCCATCAACAAGGTTGTGGTATCAATGTGGTTCTCAGGCATGGTGTGCAAGGAGTGTTCGTTGTTGGTTCCTTTGTGAGTAGTCACCATTTCGAATTGAGATAATCGGCCCCACAGTGGGTACCAAAATGTTCTGGATAAAAGAGGGGACGAGATGTGAGAGCAGGATTCCTTGAATGAAAGGGTTATCTGTGGGACCAACTACGGGTGCTCGATTGGTCTTTGGGTTATTCGAAGTAAAGCTCCTCTTTCTTCTCGATCTAAAGGGAGAGGGTACCTGCGAAGGCACTCCGACGATCAAGTTAGTTTGTGTAAAAGATAAAGGATCAGGTAGACAGTAGTCATATCTGTACGGGGTGTTTCCTTATTTATAAGAATGGTGTTGGGCTAATTCATTGCTCATTGGGCCCTTTGTTAGGCCCATTTTCGTAAGCATTATTAATGATTTAAACATGCTGATTAAACTTGTTCATCTTGTTTTTTGTCCCATTTCTTGGGTAGCTTTGGTTGCTTTATCTTTCTTGCTCGGAAGGCTTTGCAAGCGTCTTCTCGTATTTGGATTGATCTCGGATCGTTCTCAGCCTATACTACAATGGTAAAATGGAGCAATTAAGTTAAAATGACTAAAAGATTAACATTAACATGGCAACAAAGAACGTTTGCAAAGACATGTGCTGGCATGAATTGTGGAGTCATTGCTTACAAGTAACCAAAGTATAGATAACTAACTTCAAGGAAATGGAACATGTTGGATATTCAAGGAGCATAATTTTGTCTTTTACTTGTAAAAAATTGGATAAATTTGAATAATCTCTATTTTGAAATGTTTATTGGGAGTGGTTTGTTTCTATAATGTTTTTTTTATATATGTTTGTTATTATACTTTGTCTTTCACTTGATTTTATAATTATATTTAAGTTACATTATGACAATATGTCATTTATATATTAGATTATATTATAATAAATATTTAAATTAATTATATTGTATACTTTTTTATTTTTTTATTAGGAATAAATATGTAGTTTAATTTTATTTTGATTAAATTAGTTTAAAAAATATTTCCTCAACATTTACACAAATTAAAAAGAGGAGTAAATAAAAACAAAATACGAAATTAATAGTTGAAAATAGATTAAAAATAATAAAACAAAATTTGTATTAATAAGGTTTTGCATCCCTAGGTACATTTCTAAGGGTTACCAAACCACGATGATTTAGTAGGATTTTGACATGGTAAATTTTCCTGTTTTCGGGTTTGTAGGAAATCTGATTGCCACAATACTATTATGGAAAAGAAAAATAAACCATGAGTAATGCATTTAGTAAAGAATAAAACCATTGAAAATGTAAAAAATAAGTCCAATTAAATATGTTCTTACCTGACCCGTGTCGAAGTCGTCTTCCCGAAGTGTTGTCGATCTTCGATCCACAAGCGCTGAATCAAATGGGGGTCCACCTGCAGAAGACTCTCTGACGCTCAATTCAATAAGAGTGTAAGAAAGGGTTTGAAAAGTATGAGAGTATGAGTGTTATGAGATAGATCATCACTTCCTGGCAAACCTTGAGATATTTATCATAATGTCATTTAAGTGCCATTTAAAGCAGTATAACTCCCCATAAAGATATAAGACGTTTAGAATTACGAATCACTATAACACCCATCTCCTGATCTTAAGCAGGGTGGCCAATGACAGAGCATTACAATAATGACCAATGTTGGGTTGGGTCATCGTCAGTTCGGGTGAACTTGGGCCCACTACTAGGATAGGTGCAAAATACATTTTTGTATAGTCTATTGAAACATTAAATCTTCATGAAATATTCTATCTACTATGAAAAAAAAATGTTTAGCTATGAAACTTTAAGGCTATAAATAAGTATCTTATGACGTGTTAAAATTTTAAAACGTCATGAAAACTTTGTAAGAGGATTTGATCTGATTGACACTAATAATGGGTATTTTATGATGAGTTTAAGATATTGTTAGTGATGTTAAGATGATATATAATTTGGTCTTGCAAGAGACTGGTTAGCTTTAGTAACAATAAAGTCTTTGGTCACTTCTGATACTCTTAGATTCCAGCTTGATTCTTCTGCTCTTTGTAAAAAAGTCTACCGTCCCGGGATGGAGGCCCTGCAGGCACTCCGACGCTCAAGTCAGTTTAGGGTTAAAGTGTAGCAGGTGGTTTAGATCAAAGTTTAGAAATACCTTATATCTAGATATTGAACTCATATTTATAAGTCCTTTTTGGGGTCATGACTAAATTATTCTTAATAAATAGGAATTATGGCAATAAATAAGAATTATAACGATTAATAGCAGAGTATTAATCATTATGAATATACAATCAATCATCATAAAATATATTGAATGAGATCATATTAGAATGAACCTGGTAGAAATATGCAGGAGGTACATAAGCCCCCCAAGCTTTGAATCCATAAATAGGTACAGGTGGACTGAGTTTATGGATGAACGAGTTTTAACGTTCTACAATTAGTGCAGGTGTAAATACGACTTGGTTAGTGCGTCTGCTCGACCGTATGGTACATAGGCCCCCCAAGTCCTCGAGGGCAACTATGGTGGCTGAAGAGGATTTATTTCCGAGTAAGCAAATCAAACTTTTAATTCCATAGGTGATGTTATCAGAGGAGTGACACGAATTCCAAGTTTTGTAATAATGATAATGACCCATCTCTCGTATGCCTGGGTGATTGGCAATTGAAGGGTTCTCTATACAGTACACCATGTTTTCCAAGCTTGAGTGGTCGATAAACTACAAAAGCTTTTTGGATGATATCTGGCTAACATAATTATGAGTTCTTTGTACCAATCGTTTTAGATTGGGTTTGTGAAGTGAGGACTGAAGTGGTTTGCACCAATCGTTTTAGATTGGGTTTTGAAGTGAAGACCGAAGTGGTTATCGACCCTTGTACAATGAAGATCGAAGTGGTTATCAACCCTTGTACCAATCGTTTTAGATTGGGTTTCGAAGTGAGGACCGAAGTGGTTATCGGCCCTTGTACCAATCGTTTTAGATTGGGTATCGAAGTGAGGACCGAAGTGGTTATTGGCCCTTGTACCAAGCGTTTTAGATTAGGTCTTGAAGTGAAGACAAAAGTGGTTACTGGCCCTTGTACAATGAAGACCGAAGTGGTTATCGACCCTTGTACAGTGAAGACCAAAGTGGTTATCGGCCCTTGTACCAATCGTTTTAGATTGGGTTTCGAAGTGAGGACCGAAGTGGTTATCGACCCTTGTACAGTGAAGACTAAAGTGGTTATCGGCCCTTGTACTAATTGTTTTAGATTTGGTTTCGAAGTGAAGACAGAAGTGGTTATCAACCCTTGTACCAATCGTTTTAGATTGGATCTTGAAGTGAAGACCAAAGTGGTTATCGGTCCTTGTACCAATCATTTTAGATTGGGTTTCGAAGTGAAGACCGAAATGGTTATCGGCCTTGTGAGAGCTCAACTTGAGATAAACTCGACCATGAGATAATAAGGTATGAGCTCCAGCAAAAACTTTTTCAGGAATAAATGTTATTTTAAACATAATAGTAAATAGTGACAAGCTTTTAAAAGTAAAAAATTGAAACGAGATAAAGCATATTTCGCTAGAGGAGCTGTTTGGCAAGGTCAATCAAGATAAGCCCAACATTGCAACCCATGTCACCAAGATTATAACTGAGGATATTCCCTCTAAGCTTGTAGTGATTCACAATCATTGTAGAGAGATGGTGATCAAGAGAAATTTTAGGCTCATTAGTTCTACAAATTATATATTTGAAGAGAAAATGCAAATAAAATCATATAGCCAGAAATACATATGGGAGAAACAGTGTTTTAAAATGCTCGCATATAGGTAAAATTAGAAACATCCCTCAAACCGTTGGCATCAGTTTTAGATCACAGGACTCGAGATAGGAAGTTTGGAAGGTTTCCCATATTCCTCATTTGGAAGATATTCAACTTTCTTATGGGACAAGTAGCTAACAACTTTCGCATTTTGTGCATCCAAGTTGTTTAAGCAACATTTTGAATGTGAATTTGCACCAATAGGATGTGACTTGTAAGTAACCTCTTTGCTTCTATCCTGTTAAATATCTAAAATATAATAATAAAAAATTGCTTCCACTCAAGTCTCACAAATTTACCTCAAATGGTAGGAAATAGGGAGACTATTACTTTTGAACTTGTTTTAGTACTAGCAAAGGTGATTGTAGTTGTCATGTACTTTATTTGGATATATACACTACTAATCAACTCCTTCCTCTTATATAATTTTTCAATTTCATTAACCACATGCCACTTATTTATAACACAATCATCATCAACTGGGACATAGTGGAAAATTTAAAAAATAAAGTTTGAAGTGAGATTTTACACAAACTACTCAAAGCTAACACCTCTGTGCCAAACCTAGTTTGTACTAGGATGCATATTAAACCGTAACTTTATGCTAAGAAGTAAGGACCAGCAAGTCATGATAAAGGGTCTTCCTAATGTATGAGTAAAACAACGATGTGATCCAGACGAGTGCAGAGAGAAAGAGGAACAGGGTTTCCGCTTTTCACATCTGAAAGTAAAACAAGGATTGGTTGTTGTACCCCACCCGAAATTCTGGGATACCTACGCGCGTACCTTTTAGAATTCAGAGAAGTTTGTTGGGAGAGCATCAAATTAAAGATCTGAAAAGGTTGTGTGTTCTTGAAGGTGAGAATTTGAGTGCGGTTTATGTTCAAGGATTATGCAAGTTACTTCCTATAGGCCTCCCGAGATGGAGAGCTCTCAACTAGGTTTTCCTTACCTTCATTTCCATCCGTAAGCATGTAGTGAGCATAATCAAAGTCCATTGTCGTGAATCTGTCCAAATTTTCTTTGGAACTCTTTCTTTGAATAAACTATTCTTGCAAAGGGTAGCATAATCGTGTCTTGAAGGTTTCGGAAGAACTTAAGGCTCTTGCATCCATAGTTAGGAGAAGAAACAAAAACAAAAACTGAAAAGAACAGGAAACAATATAGAGACAGCAGTGCAAATGAAAAGAAAATAAAGCACAAGGCAAAATCAAAGTCTTCTTCTTCTGCCTCACACGGCCGCCAGAGATGCAGGGTGGCGTTGATGGTGGACACCGACCTGGAGTTATGATAACGAGAAAGGTGTAGCTGTTGAGTCTCCTCCTTGGCGGTTCTGTTGGCCTCCATCATTCTTGGTTGTCAGCATTGTTGCTAGACTAATCTCGGTCCCACAATGAGCACCAAAATGTTCTTGCAAGAGACCGATTAGCTCTAACAACAACAAAGTCTTCAGTCGCCTCTTATACTCCTGGATTCCACCGGCTTGATTCCTCTACTCCTCGTAAAGTCCATCATCTCGGGAGGGGGGTCCTGCGGGCAATCCGACGCTCAAGCCAGTTCAGAATTAGAGTGTAAAAGGTGGTTTAAATAAGAGTTTATAAGTGTCTTATATCTGGAGATCAAGCTCATATCCATAAGTCCTTTTTGGGGTTAGGGCTGAATTATTCTTAATAAATAGAAATTATGACAATAAATAAGAATTATAGCGATTAATAGTACAATATTAATCATTATGAATATACAATCAATCAACATAAAATATATTGAATGAGTTTATATTAGAATGAACCTGATAGAAATATGCAGGCAGGTACATAAGTTTCCCAAACTCCGAATCCATAAATAAGGTATAGGTGGACCGAGTTAATGGATAAACAAGTTTTAACGTCTTACAATCAAGTATAAATATAACTCGGTTGGTACACACAAATTTTAAATTTACATATAGTTTAATTATGATGAAAATGTGTCTATCATATTCACGTTATTAGTAAATGTTAAGAGTAAAACAAAACAAACGGAAAATGTGAATACCTATGTTCATAACTATATTAAAAAGTATTTTAATTTTTAGATAGTGTTAATCTTTTATAAATTTGATTTATATTTTATTGGTGTTGAATATATTTAATGAATATTTTCTTAAGAGTAAATGAATTTATTCTAAATTTGTTTAGATTTTTAGAAAGGATAAAAGTATATTGTTAATGGTGATGCTTAGATGATATATAATCATTATTCTATTTAATTTCTCGACAATGGTTTTTAAAGAGAAAAGTTCCATCAACTTTTGATTTAAGTACAATTTTTATACTTGAGTACAATTTAACTACGATGAAAGTGTGTTTATTACATTTATCAACATTTTTACAAAATATTAGGATCAAAATAACAAATTACTTAAAGTTGATATGAAAGCTTTTAACATGAGGAAAAAAAATTTCATTAAAACATATAGTACTGAAATTTCACATCATTATTTTATTGCAAGATGTTACAATATCAAGCGTGAACAACTTATAGTTGACATAAGCATGTATCTCAAAATTATCCTAATAAGTAAGGTTATCTCAAAATAATGACAATCTATTGAGTATTAGCAACTTGAGTATGTGAAATTAAACGTACCAAAACATAATTAAATCTTATGATATGATAAACTATAAAAATAGATGATATTACAATAATTATAAAGATATTATCTCGTACGGAGATGGATTAACAATATAATTTAAAGCTATAAATCATATTGTCAATTTATGAATCATAATATATATATACACATATGTCAAGAATCTTGAATCCACGTATCTAAATTCAATTTTAAAATGTGGTAGAAAAATAATTAATATACCAATAAAAGATTGATTAAGAATAAAACTTTATCTAAGTAACTGAAAACAAAATAACAAGATGGAGTATTGCATACAAAACAACAAATCAAAAGAAAAATCATTCATCACCTTCAAATATATGGAAAAAATAGGTTTCATTAAGCATTGAAATTGTTAAGTCAAACACTTAATGAACATTAAAATAGTTTCACCAGTTATACTAACAAAATCAATCAGGGGAAAGTGAACAACAAAATGTTCTCGACGGCGTCGTTTAGAAGTGCAGCAAATTTCTAAATTGAAACTGTGTCCTTCATTTTTTAGGGTTTAACCTTGATTCAGTGGTAGTGAGTGGAGTTTGTAGCAGAAGGGTTTTGGGGAGGGAAGAAGAATGAGCGATTCGGGCATGGAGGAGGAAGAAGCACCAGACGTTATCTGTGAGCTCGAGAACGTTCAAGGCTTAGTGGACGCGCTCATCGCCGTTCGGTGGAAGCGCCACCAGGTGATAATAACCCCCGCCTCTCCCACTCCTTCGTTTTTCACAACTCACTCCTTAACTACCTACCTAGGACGCTGTCTTGGAGTTGTCGGAACACGGCATCGTTTTGATCGTCGAAGAAGGCGGTTGCCTCCAAGCCAAGGTTTATCTCAAACGAGAGGTGCCAATTTCTTCAATTCATTCCATATTATGTATTGGCTTCTTTTTTTTCTTCTCGCCATTTGAATAGATTGTAATGTTTATTTGCAGCTTTTCATTCGCTACGATTACAAGGCACGAGGACGACCTCGTTTTGGAGTGAGTTTGGGGCATTTCGTTGATTGCTTGAACGCCTTCTCGCTTCCTGCTCAATCTACCGTTATTCAGATTCAGTATCCTGGTCCTGACATGCAGCTTCTTCTCAAGTGCGTACCTAACTATTCCCTTCCCCTTTTTTGTTTCCATTTATAATTTGGAATCAATCCTTGAACCTATGGAGATTCTTGTTATAGTTAAAAAAATATGCAGTGAGAATAACAGTATATATCAATTCTTGTTCCAAGGCTCCTTGTATCCCCTCTCACAAACAAACAACACTCTACCTTGTTCACTTCTCACATGGCATCTGAACAAACTTCTTTTTGTGGTTGCTATGTTAAATGACCTCGCATGAAGAAAAGTAGCTAAGCCTCAATCACTCTTCACAACTTGAGGAATGTTACTGACAAATCATGTCAGTGCATTCATGCAAGAAGATGATACAGCCCGTTAGTTCTGTTTCCTATAAATCTCCTTCTTGACTTGAATTCTGTCATGTCTTATTAGAACTAATCCACGTTTTACTAACTCTTGGCCGAATTTTAACTTTCAAAACCATCATGAATGGAATCATGGTATGTTTGTTGCAAATTTTTGTTTGCAGCAAACGAGACACTCGTGGGTCATGGCCATTAGCTTATATTTATAGTTATTAGACTTATGTTTAGCCCTGCATAATTTTGAAGATAATAGCCAAGGAACGAGTGTAATTTAATGAAGAAACAAATGATGGGAGTGATGATAGTTTATTAGGGACTGTAGTGGCATAGGTCATGTTGTAGTCTATGACCGCTAAGGTAGAACATTGGATCATGTCTTTACTAGGCGAAAATAACAGTGAAAACAACAAAGTTCTGTTCACACCATTCATACTCTAAGTATTTGAAAGTAGAAAACAATCAAGCAGACCTTTTTGTTTCATTTTCATCCTATATCTTTCCAAAACCTATCAAATTTGTCTTAGCAAACTCTGTTATAAGTGCTAGTGAAAGATGCTTCAATGGCATCCTATGTGTAAGTAAACAATTGTCTTACCAATTATTGTTTTTATTCTAAAATCTATAATAGTGACAAATCTTGGACGGAAAGGAATCTAGCCCTATCAGAATATAGTCCATCATATATACAATGTAGAGTTGATTATAAATATACGTACATAAGTCAAATCACCAAGTTCGGTCTGCCTATCAACAGTTGGTGACTGGGAAAATATTTCGTTGGTTATGGAAATATTTGTGACAAATGAATCAGAATTCAGTATGGGACAAAAATTGAATTCAGAAACGAAATTAAGGGATGAAAGATGCATTTTTTCTTTTGTAATAGCAATTGAAAAGCACACTAGCAGAATTCTGCCAATATAAGGCCAGCATAGAAATTTTAACAAATTAAGAGAAGTGACAGATAATTATACAAGTGCACAGACATGACATTAACGTGGCTCAGTAAATTACATGCCTATCCCCATCCAGGGATAAAAATGTTATTACTGAGGAACGGAGAGGAAAAAACTAGTGCGTATAATCCCAAGTCTAGTGTCCTTCGGTTCACATAATCAAAGGGTAACTTCTACCTTTATTCTTTTTTTAATATTCTCTGTCAATTATGCACTTTTGGTTGAATCTGTTTTTCCATTATGTGATAGCCATTAAAATTCATCCCATAAGATTCTTGATAGCTCAATGAAACATTTCGTACAATTTTCTTGTCTTTTTCTTAAATATACTTTCTCGACTTCTTTAGATCTGTAGATTCGCTGGATGCCAGTATTTGTGCAGAGATCAGAACAAGGATTCCAGATACAATGGCATGGAACTATAATTTTGAACCTGCAGGGGCCAACCCTTTAACCTTTACTGTTAAAGTATGCCATCAATTCCACATGTCAAATGCAAATTCTGCTTCCATGATTTATTATCTTCTAAATTTGACTCATTTTTTACACTGCTTTCATAAAATAAAAGTTCCTTATGAATTCTGCAATATGAAGTCCAATAAACTTGCTGTCAATGAACCCTTTGATACGATGAGCATGCTTTATGCTTCTGTCAACTCTGAATATATACTCTATGGAAAATACACGATTTTCTAAAGTTGACACTTGTGAAAAAAAAGAAAGAAAAAGCATATTTCTTTTGTATATTGTTAACTGATTTTCTGATCATTAATCTAAAAACCCAGTCTGCGGCACTAAAGGAAGCTATTGAGGATCTTGAATGGCCTGGATCAAGCATCCAGATTATTCTAGAGCCAGATCCTCCTTCTGTCACATTAAGAGCCGAAGGACATGGAGACTTACAGGTTTGTATTGTTTTCAACTGGAATGATAAAATGATGGTTGCTTCGAAATATTAAATGATCATATACACTGTTTTTTTTCTTTTTCTTTTTTCAGATAGACTTCATGTATTATGTCAATTCCGAACTCTTGGTAGCATTTCAGTGTGATCATCGAACTTCTTTCAAGTACTACATTTTCCCCCCTTTTTCAATAACTATTGTTTGTGTTAGTTGTCCTTTTCTTGCAGTCAATTAATCTGTCATTACTTTGCATTTTATCAACAGGTACAAATATAAGTTCCTCAGAGCAACAACTTCTAACATGCCTAGCACTGTTATTAAAGAAAATAGAGGAAGTAAGTTAAGCATTGGGAGAGGGGGAATGTTAAAAGTTCAGCATTTGGTTTCAATTGCCAAACCATCTGCGTCACACACATATGTCGATGCAGTTGGCTATCAGCAACCAGGTAGAATAGCCCATATTGAATTCTTTGTGAAACCAGAGGAAACTGAGGACTAAATGAATGATTATTAGTTATTCATTATAAAGGAAAATGCACCTTATTGATGGCTAACAGGAGGCTGCAATAGAAATTCCATTTGTTTCAAATGGCCGAAGCAGTTGACACATAACCACATGTACTGAATTTTAGTTCCTAAGCACTTTGCCTAAACCACTAACACCAAGAGTCAATATATCTATCCACATTTATATATGCCAAACCAGTGGCTTGCATTGATAAAATCAACCAAATCTCTCAAGCATGATATCACCAAATATAATCACGGAGCTGCCGAAATAACCAGGCGTAATGTTAGCACATATTCATAAAAAACACAGTTACATTCGTAAGTCTTCATACCAATTATTCATAAAAATACATCCAACATGTTCTAACAAGAATCGACCACTTTCAATGTCGCCTTTTATCTACTTGTCCAAACCAACAACCACGGGATAAGTTAACAATTAAAGTGGAAACGGTGGACTAAAACACAACATAACAAATAAGGCTTAAATATGTAATTGATCTTAAAATTCACTTTTTTTTTTAGTTCTTCAAATTAGTCTATTGAATTTAAAAATTTTTTTTTTTAATCTCTCTCCATAAGCATCACCACCTTATGTGAATTCATATGTTCGAATTAAAAAATGGAATGGTCTATAGTCGGAATTTGAATTTATTAGAAAGTAGGGCTTCACGTGAGGTGGGTGATATAGATAAGGAGTGCAACTTCAATGGAAGAAGATAAGTGCAGAGATGTCATAAGGGAATAGAAAACTTTGATAAATCTCTGAGTTGGTTTAGTTAAGAATTTAGGAGATTCAATTTTACTAATTTGTAAAATGTATTATATGTTCTTTTCAATTCTCGAAAATTTTTAAATCCTAATTTAGGTTATGAATTTGCCTCATTTGAAAGTAAATAACATAAAATAAAATTATTATTAATCATTCTCTTAGTTTTCTAAGTCATTAGATATGTAATTAGTCAAGTTTCCTTCATATGGTTGTTCTTTAACAGTTGGGCCCTCATGAGTCATTTTGTACCGCAACTCTAAGCTTTGTTCTAATTATGGGCTCACCTAAGTCTTGAATTGGATCCTAGAATTCATTTTTCGCTTGTGGGCTTGGGTTTTCTTATCATGGACCTTGTGAAGTTGGGCTTGAATATCCACATCATTATCACCTTTTTGGAAAGCATTTGCCCTCAAATGTTAACAATCATTTCCTACATCAAGAATAGATAAATTAGATACATTAAAAATTACTCCATACTCATAAGGTAGATTAATTTTATAGACATTATCATTAATCTTCTCCAACACTTGAAAATGACCTTCTCCTCTTGCCTGGAGTTTGGACTTGCTTTGCTCAAGGAATATTTTTTTCCTTATATGAACCCAAATCTAATCACCGGGTTCAAAAACAATAATTTTCTTTCTTCCTTTATTAGCTTGCTTGACATAACTCTCATTTTTCTTTTCAATTTGTGTTTTCACACACTCATGCATCTTCTTCACATAATCTGTTTTAGCTGGGTATCCTTGTTCTTAAAAACAGAAATGTCAGGCTTAGACAATAAGTCAAGCAGTGTTAAAGGATTAAATCCATACATAATTTCAAATGGTGAACAATTAGTTGTGCAATGGACAATCCTATTATAAGCAAATTCTATATGAGGCAAACATTCTTCCCAAGAGTTAAGATTCTTCTTTAAAACAGTCCTAAGCAAAGTGCCTAAAGTCCTATTCACTACCTCAATTTGCCCATCCGTGGATGACAAATAATAGAGAAAAGTAATTTAGTACCAAATTTACCTATAATATCCTCCAAAAGTGACTTGAAAACTTAGTATCCCTATCACCTATAATACTCCTGGGCACTCTATGAAGTCTCACAACTTCCCTAAAAGAATAAGTCAGCTACATGACAAGCATCATTTGTCTTTTTGCAAGGTATGAAATGTGTCATTTTTTAAAACCTGTCAACAACATAAAAAACAATATCATTGTCATTTTTTGTTTGTGGCAATCCTAAGACAAAGTCCATAGAAATGTCAATCCAAGGATAGTCAGGTATAGGCAATCACATATATAAATAATGTGGCATCACTTTTGATTTTTCCTTTTTACAAACAATGTAATTCTCACAGAATTTATGCACGTCATGTTTCATACGGGACCAATAGAAATGCTCATACAATGTTTTTAAATTCTTTTATACTCTAAAATGTCCCATCAAACCACCTTCATGTGCCTCCCTTACTAGTAAATCCCTTATAGAACACTTAGACACACATAATTTTTTTTTCTTTAAACAAGTAACCAATGTGCCTGTAGTATATATTTTGAGACACCTTTACATAAGCAGTATACATTTAAGAAAATTCAGCATCATGCAAGTACTTCTCTTCTCTCTCAAAGTTTTCAAGTCCAAAAATTTTAGTTACTCATGTCTTCTAGATAATGTGTTAACAACAATGTTCTCTTTTCCCTTTTTATGTTTAATGACATATGAAAATTGTTCAAGGAACTCAACCCACTTGGCATGCCTTATATTTAACTTACCTTGTCCTTTAAATATTTAAGAGAGTCATGGTCATTTTGAATTACAAATTCTTTGGGCAAAAGATAATGCTGCCAAGTTTGCCTTACACACACTAAATCATATAATTCATTGTTATAAGTGGGGCAGTTTAGGACAACCCCATTCAATTTCTCACTAAAATAAGCAATTGGGTGTCCCTCGTGAATTAAAACAACCTCAATCCCACATTAGATGCATCATATTCAATTGTAAAATTTGGTAATGCAAGAATAGGAGCATTAGTTAGCCTAAGCTTAAGGGCAACAAAGGCTTGCTCTTGTTTCTCTTCTACTTAAATCTCACATGTTTTTTAACTATCTCATTAAGAGGTGCAACCAAGGTACTAAAATCCTTAAGAAACCTCTTATAGAAACTAGTTAAACCATGGAAACTTCTCACTTCACTTATAGTTTTAGGTGTAGGCCACTCTTGAATGACCTTAATCTTTTCCTCATCTGCTTATACCCCTTTACAACATGGTCAGTGCAAAAGGGACACTTTTCAAGATTAGCAAATAAATATTATTTTTTAAGCACATTCCTCGCAACACTCAAATATTAAACATGCAAAACAATATCGGTGTTATAAATCAGAATGTCATCAAAATATACCACAAAAACTTGCCTCAAAATTTCCTTAAGACATAGTTCATTAATCTCATAAAAGTGCTTGGGACATTTGTTAACCTAAAGGGCATCATTCATCATTGATACAAACCATACTTAGTCTTAAATACAGTTTTCCACTCATATCCTTCCCTTATCCTAATTGGATGGTACCTGTTTTTCAAATCAATCTTAGAAAATAAACAAGCACTATGTAACTCATCAAGGAGATCATGAATAAGATGTATGTATTTGATTTTGATATTATTGAGAGCCATGTAGTTTGTGCACGTACTCTAAGTCTCATCCTTTTTAGGCACCAATATCACGGGAACAACACACGGGCTCATGCATCCACCCTTTGCTTATCAATTCATTAACTTGCCTTTGAATTTCTTTAGTCTCTTGGGGATTGCTCCCGTAAGTTGGTCGATTGGGTAAAGAAGCTCTAGGAATGTGATCAATGTGATGCTCAATTCCCCTTAATGATGGTAGTCCATTTGAGATTTATTTTGCGAACACATCCTTATATTCCTGCAAAAGAAACTTAACACTAGCCAAAACAACGGGTTCATTAGAGCTGTTTGCAATCAAAATATTATTTTTGCAATACAATAATTAAAGTGGCCTATTGGCTAGCAACACCTTCTTCACCTCACTTTATCTCACCAAACAACTTATTTTGCTCTCAAGTGTTTCACTCTTCATTTTCTGATGATGTGTTTCACTCTATTTTATTTTCATTCCTTTTATGTGTTTCACTCTTTTCTTCTCTTGAATTCTTTTTTCTCTCAATTTTATTTGATCCTCACAAACCTCTCTAGAAGATAATGATTTAAGAATAATTTTCTTCTCATTGTATATGAAATAAATATTATTTGTGAACCCATCATGGCTTGCCCTTGTATCATATTGTCACGGTCTTCCTAATAGGATATAACTTGTCACCATTGGAACCACATCACATAGCTCGTTATCAGTATATTGTCCCATGGAAAGGCACACCTCCACTTGCTTATTCACAATCAACTCTCCCTCTTCACTAAACCATTGAAGTTTGTATGGCCTAGAATGTGGCTTAGTCTCCAAATTTAATTTGAACACCAGTTTAGAGCTAGCCACATTGGTACAACTTCCACTATCAACAATCAAAGAGCACCATTTTCCATTCATATAACATCTAGTATGAAAAATGTTTCCTCTTTGAGATTGGTCTAAAGGTTGTAGTTGACTTCCAACAACCTCCTAATCATCAATAAATCACCTTCTGTTGCTTCCACCTCTATTGCTTCCTCCTTATCTTCTTCACTAGCTGAAGACTCACTAGTATATTCTCCATTATCCTTAAGGACGAAAATTCTTTTAATAGGACATTCAGAAGCATAATGCCCCATTTCCAAACACCTAAAGTACTTTACATCCCTGGTTTTAGTAGTTTTCTCGTTGGAACTCTTTGGGGCTTTTCCATGTGGAACCACCTTAGTAAGTTTAGAGGATGAGGATCCCTACTTCCTGGCTTTGTCCCTCCAACGTGTTGGGTTAAAGTTGGAAGAGCTCATTCTTGTGATATTTTTCCTCTTGAGCTATTGTTCAACTTGAGTGGCCTTATTTAGCAAATCCTTCATCTCTATATATTCTTACAACTCTATAATATCTCTTATATCATTATTTAAACCAATAAAAAATTAAGCCATAGTTTCCTCATTGTCTTCCTTAATTTGAGCTCTAATCATGGTAACTTCCATATCCTTGAAATAATTTTCAACACTCCTATTACCTTGAGTCATTTTTTGAAGTATAAGTTGCAAATCTCTATTGTATCTAGGTAGAAGATATATTTTCCTTATGATACTTCTCATCTCACCCTAAATGTTTATTATTGGTTCTTCTGATGTAACCCTGGGATTTTTTTATAGACAGAAACGTTGATTTTCGGTTTTTACGTATCTGGACCCACAATGCTCCGATTGCAACAAAACCAAAACGATAGGAAAGATGACACTCTGAATTACAATTTAGACATATAAATCATAAGAAACGGATTAGTAAAACATGAGATATGAGAATAAGAAAATTGTGACAGATTCTGGAAAGTTAGCACTGCGGAAGAGATAAAAAAAACAAGGGTTAGAGCAGAATATAAAAGGAAACAAAAGGATGAGCACCACAAACAATATGATGTTTGATAAGCCCTGAAGATCGCCACAAGAATTTTGGAATGAAAATTCTTGATAAGATCAATTGATCCAACGAAGAACCCTAGTAGAGGATTTCTCACGTCTCAGGAATAATAACATCAAAAGTCTGCCTCTTTCATTAATACCCAAATGATTTATACAAATTAGGTCTGAAGTATTGAAATGCTTATAAAAGAAAAATAAATTGCCAACATTACAAGCATAGATAAAAAGGACTTTGTGGTTAATTGAGACCTAAAGAAGCTCA
>Ga0099825_1001930_pt1:0-25000 | contig 27059 bp, 12 predicted proteins | sample SiratroredBW_FD_76838 | JGI IMG/M metagenome (GOLD analysis project Ga0099825, IMG submission 76838) | Root nodule microbial communities of legume samples collected from California, USA - Siratro red BW | ecosystem: Host-associated > Plants > Roots > Nodule | place: USA: California...
AATTATATTTAATAAATTAATTATATTTTATTATAAAATTAAATTTTAATTTAAAAATAACTACATATTTTAATATTTTTATAAATTTTTTAAGATAAATTATCAATTACATCAAGTAAGTAAATTATATTTTATTTTTAATTATAAGGATAAATTTGTAATTTATAATTTTATATATTAAAAGATATTAAAATACATCACATCATTCACAAACTTTCATAAATTTATAAACTTTCCACTCAAATCTTACTATCTTTCTCTTAATCCAAACAATTAAACTTTCCATACACTTTCATCTCAAATCCACTCTTCAATCCAAACACACTCTAAGAGTGGGTCTAAGGTACATATGTAAAAAAAATATTTTATGATCAAATAGCAATTTTTTAGTATTAAAGAATTGATTGTTTTCTTTTTCTCCAAACTTTCCTTATTAACAAACTTATATTTTAAACTTTTAATGAATATGTATAAACTAGCCAGGTAACTATTTTTCACTGACCATATTAAATTATTTTAAAACTGTTAAAACATTAAATCAACTTCACTACTCATGATTATAGCAAATAATTTTATGTAATGTGAATTTAATATGAAATGAGGTTAGTCTTAATTCACATGAATCATTCTTATGTAGAATAACACCTAACTAAACATAAAATTGTATATGGATAACCTCTTAAACCTAGTATCATTGCTTTCTAAGGATATAATAATGAACATCCAATTATTTTCCCCTTATTACTATGTTTTGTTTTGTTAAAGTCTTATCGAAGAAATTATTTTTCCCGACCTTTATATTATAAGTAAACTTTTATTCATATTTATAGTGTTTAACTTTAATTATCTAGACTGTAATTGAAAATAATTTATTGTAATTTATTATTTTAAATCAGATTTATCTATTCAAGATTAATTAATCTTAATTGAGATTATTGATTAAATTTGAATTTTAAGCTTAATATTTTACTTTTCTTATTTCTAACTATCTTTAGAGATTCCAAGAATTCGAAATCTAATCAAATCTTCTACACATATATTTTTCAAATTTTATACAAAGATAATTCTTTGTAATTCTTACTTGATTTAGAACAAATATCCTTTAGATATTTTGCAATATCTCTTACGATAGATATAGAAAGAAGATATATTAAGATAATATGCGATAAAGATATAAATAATTGATAATTACAAGAATGATGTATGAGACAAAAATTTGCATGTAAATTCCATAAAGGAAAAAAAATGATTATAAATAAAGACCTCAAAAGGAAGAAGTCAAGGGTGTTGTAGCACCACATAACATAAAACCCTAATTTTATTTCCTTTTGTAATTCTTTTGTTTGTATATTCCTTGTCAAAAACTAAACTCCTTTGTGTTGACATTTCTATTCAATAAGGTTTTAAATTCTTTAATTCTTTTAAAGGATATAAGTATGAGACTCTGGAAGGAAACTAATATCAATTTTTATTTTTTATTTTTTATGATAGAATCAAATTGTAATATTTTCTTTATTCTTGTAATCTTTTCTTTATCTAGAACTAGAGTGGGTATATTGCTTGTATATATTTAGTCATTTGCTTTGTCCTTATTAGAAAAACAATAGAAAAATAGAGATAATCTTTTCATTCTCATATTTTTTGTTCATTTATATTCATTTTGTTTATCTCTTCATTTTATAATATGTTATTAGAGCATTGATTTCAGAGCTCTGATTGCTACACTTACCTATAGCTGAAATTGTTGATCTCTCAAGAGACCTTATGTCATCATTGAATAGGGTTTGTTCTCTGGTTACACAACAAGAGAGATAAATCTTTGGTGACAATTTAAGACAATTATTATAATTAGTAGAAGAAGTTATGAAAGACGAAATATTTCTAAAGTTTACGGGCAGTGTTGAAAGACAGTACATACAATTGATATATGTTATAAAAAACATGAATTTTCACCTTAGTTCAAGATTAAAAATTAGAATGTAGATTTTAATAATAATGAGCATAATCATGAAGGTTCAATGTCAGAAATACATTCTCAGCAAATTGGTTTTACTCCTAGGCAATGTCAAACATTGTTGGCCCTTTTAACATGACAACATACATTGATAACAAATTTCTTTATTCTTTTAGTTTTTGGATGCTTGATAGTGGTGTTGCTAACCACATTTGTTCATCCTTTACTCATCTCACTTCATATCATCAAACTAATCCTATCCGTGTCAAATTATCAAGTAAAAATCAAGTCATTGCTAATTATTCTGGAAGTGTTTTTCTCAATCAAAATCATGTCATAGATAATGTTATGGATATTCCTAGCTTCTATTTTAATCTTCTTTCAATAGCAAAATTGATTGATAATTTATAATTTATTTTATGTAATTACATTTAATTCTAACGATTATCACATTCGTGACAATAACTCCTTGAAAATGATTGGTCCAGCTAAGATGCAATATATACTTTATATACTTAAAGTCCCTTAGGATAAAAAATTTTAAATTAAACCTATCAAATTTTCAAATATCATCAATACTGCCAATTTTACTCCTAGTGATCTAGAAACTTTTTGATATTTTCAGTTAGGGCATGTTTCAAACAAATGCATTGATGATATCAAGAAAAATTTTCCTTTTGTTAAATATAGAAAATCTTTTGATTATGATGTTTGTCATTTTACAAAGCAAAAAAGACTTTCCTTTCTTATCAGTATATCTAAATCTAAAATAAATATTTTGATTTAATTAATGTTTATTTGTGGGGACCATACTCAATATTATCAATTCATGATCATAAATATTTCCTTTGAAAAAAAAATCTGAAGTTGTGAATGGGTACATAAGTACACTGCTCGTATATATTCAACCCTTTGCTTTTGTTCTTAATAGAAAAAATAGTGAGAATCTTTTCATTCTCATATCTTTTGTATATATGTTCATTTTGTTCATCTCTCCATTGTATAGTAAATTTTATGTAATAGATTATGTTTTATTGTTGGTCTTTTTGAAATCTATTTTCTAAAAAATAATTATTTTTAAACCCTTGAAAGTTGTTTTTCCTTAATTAGAGTTCTTGGATAAAAGATATACATAAGACACTTGGAGACGGGGTAAAATATTGAATTTGATTGAAATTTGTTTGATTGAGTTCTTATTTATGAAGAGAATTAAAGGATAATAATTTGAAGAAAATCAAGGAATAATTCTTTGTGAAAGAACTTGAGAATCATTCTGATTCTTTATCGTTTTAATCGTTTAATCTTTTTTTTTTTTCATAACAATCCTAAACTCCTTTTTCTTCATTGTTAGTACTAACTTTCACTACTTGCTGATGAATTTTGAAAAGTGATTATTGAATTCGTTAGGGGCAACTTGGTTAATTCTTCCCTTTTTATACTATCATCTCTTTGGTATTAAACGATTTAACATTGTCTTAGACAGTTTAAATTGAAACATAATTATTTTGTTTGTGAAACAAATGCGATCAAATTTGACATCAGGAATTTCTATCAAATTTCAGATTATAGTTTTTTTATTTGCCTTTTGTTTCTAAATTCTTTTTAACTTTTAAGTCTATTTTATTCTCAATTAGTATCACCAATTGTTAATATTCTTACTTATTTTCTGTTTAAAAGAAAAAAATTATTTCTTATTTTAGTTTGAATTCTACAAATTTAAAAATTTATTTAATAATATTGATTGTATTCAATCATATTTTAGGAGTTAGGGTTTATTTCATTTGTTGTTCTGTTTTATTTTTTTTTTCTATTTTAACTATTTTTATTTTTTATTTTGTTATTTCTATTTTTATTCTTAATTTATCTCTCTTTCGTTGTTTTTCTGTTTTTAACAATTTTAATTTAATTTTTTGTCTTCAATTCTTCTTATTTTGCTGGCAATTTTAATTTTTTCTTTTTAATTTTTAAGTCTTTCTGATAAATTAGGATTTCATTTCTTAAACAAATTTTAGGACCTTCTTTTTTGTCCTTAGAAATATATGCACATACACGTTTTTGAATTTTTTTTTCCTAACAAGAGTTTTTCCTATATTATTTTCATAATTTTTTATTAAAAAAATTGAAAAGGCTTTTCAATAGTTATGTATACAGATTTTTAAGGACTAAAAATATATCTCCTAAGATTTGCTTAGAAGATAAAATTCTAATTTGTGACGAAGACAAAAAGTTGAAAAGAAAAAATTTAAAGTTAAGTTGAAAACAAGAAAAAGATAAATAAAATTAGAATTGTTAAAATTAGAACAAAACAAAAAACTAACAGGAATTAATAATCAAAACAGAAATTACAAAATAAAAAACAAAAACAGATAAAATAGAAACAAAAATATAGAAAGAGAAATAACAATTAAAAATAGAAATGAAATAAAAGTATTACAAATAAAAAATAAGATTAAATAAGATATAAGGAGACAAAATAAGATAATATAAGGTAAAATAAAATTAAATATGATAAATACCAGATTTTTTATTTAATTTTATTTAAATTTAATTAAATTTTTAAACCTTTAGAATTCAAACTAGAAAAAACTAAATTACATCAAATTTTAGTTTAATTAAATGAAATTTTGAACAGTAGATAAGAAAATAAAAGATTGTAACTATTAAATTAGGTACGATAATTGTACACTAAAAATGTAAATATTGGGAAGTGAAAGTTTTAATCAAATGATATCATCAATTTCATCACTTTTTATATGTCATCTCTAATAAAGTGTTTATGAAGTCTAAAATTTACTAATGATTGTCTCTGAATATCACGATGCAACATTAATGGGTTTTTTTTAAATATTATTTAACAACTAATGTGATTCCTTAAGATTGAATTACCAATTTCTCGTACAAATACCACACTATAATGTAAGATAGATTTGTTGTAAAGTAAAACAATAAAATGATATTCTCCATATCTTCAATTCTTAAAATGATATTCTCAACTATTCTTATAAAACATTTATCCTATAATATCTCTCATCAATTTTCATTCAAAAAAATAAAACTCACCAACTCATTTTAATAATTCAAAAAATAAATAATTATCCATTCTGTTTGATTCTATCTTTTTATCAATAACAAGAAGACGTTATCAATTGTATCCAATTTAGTTTGTTTTTTACCATATCTTTACTTATATGGAAAAATTAAAATCGTACTAACGGACTAATCGCTAATGTTGTTTTAACGGATCAACGGTCTATATTGTGAAGTGAGGAGAGGATCCAAGTTCGTATATTAAGAACTTATTAGACAGTCAACAATGCACGCGCAAAACACATTTTACCTAAATATATAAAAACATGTTTTAAAGGGAGAAAAAAGAAAATGCCATAAAAAAACAAATAGATTCCTAAACTGTGTGTAGAAAGTATTTTGATTATTGGAAGACCAAATCGAGGAATTGGAGAAGGAACCCCGTTCTGTTTCGTTCCTTTTTCTCTTCTTTTTCGATTGAAATTCTTCTACCTTTCCAATTCCCTCGCAATTATTTTACCTCTGATCAGAAGAGGTTGGGTCGAACGCCAAACGCAGAAGATGGGAATGAAACAAGTCATTAAAAACCTCGACGCCTTTCCACGCGCCGAGGATCACTTGTTGCAGAAAACCCAATCTGGGGCTCTTGGTATTTCCCTTTTCGCTCCCAATTTCTTTTTTTTTTTTTTGTGACTTTTTTTCTTGAATTTAATGTTCATTTTTACATGGTGGTTTTTGTTGCAGTATCCGTAATTGGTTTGATTATAATGGCCACATTGTTTGTGCACGAGCTCGGTTATTATCTTACAACTTACACAGTTCACCAGGTTTGTTTTTTTTTTCTTCCTTTTTTTTCCCCACTAATGAGTTGCAATTGAATTTGTAAACAAATATTATGATTGATTAGATAACTAAAAAATGGTTTTGACCTGTGCAGATGTCGGTGGACTTGACTCGAGGGGAAACTCTTCCAATTCATATTAACATGACGTTCCCTGCATTGCCTTGTGATGGTTAGTTAGAGGTCTTTTTGTCTGTTTGATTTTTTTTGGTTTTCTTTTGGGTTTTGATGTGGCCTTCTGTGTCTGTGGAATTCTGAATGTTTATTCTCTGTCTTTGTGGGCAGTTTTGAGTGTAGACGCCATTGATATGTCGGGCAAGCACGAGGTGGATCTTGATACTAACATATGGAAAGTAAGTTGGTTTGTAATTCGTAATAGTGTATCACGTTTGAAGTGTTTAGAATGTTGTGTCGTGTGTTTGTTGAGATGTAGTGATATTTTGGAGTATATCTTTGGGGTGTAGTGATACGTGAAACTTGAAGTATGTCATTGAGATGAAGAGATATGTTTCTCATTTGAGTGTCTAAAATGTCTAGGAGTTGGTGTTGGGATGTGGTGTGATAATACCTTGTAGCGTATCATTGAGATGTAGTAATGTGTCTTGATGTAGGCCAAAGGAGCTTTATGACTAGGCCTCAATTTTGAGATGAGTGTTACCATGTATTGTTGGATGTTCTATGCTAATTGGCAGGCTCCGCTACTAATAGAAGAGATGATGCAGAAACATGTGTTTAATACAAGTCAGTAGTGCAAGAGAACAATGCTTTTGCACTGTGTTGTGGTAACTTTTTGTTGTAGCTGTCAGATTGTTGAGTTTTAGTGGGGCTGAGATTGTTGCGGTCTACCTATTTGAAGTTGTAGCGATATGCTCAAGCTTGAGAGAGAACATTGAAAACATTAGTATATAAATACGTATAGATTCATTGTTTAGGCTAGAGGTTAACCAAATTATATATACTCTAATAATTAGGAAATTGTATCATAGTATATATCATATTAATTTGACAAATTCAGCCTCATGGTGTAATCGAGAGACATGGTTCATTATATATTATATGTGCATTTTAGAAAGCGGATTTTAAGCCTAATTTAACTTCATAAAACTAGCTTGTAAGACAAGTTTTGTAGCTATTTATATTCTATAATATGTCATATCTTTAGTCCATGTAAGATCTCCAATGCATCTTCTCACTCTGAGGACTAATATTTCAAGTGTGAGATTAGATATTTGTGAGTAGTCCAACAGGAGGTGACATGATAAATCCAATAAACCTTGTCAGGATAGACTTTAATACTGTTTTAGAAATTGAATTTTAAGTTGCAAAACTAACTTGTAAAGTGAGGTTTGCATCAATTTATATACTATAATTTGAGCGTATCTCTATTCAATGTGGGATTATTAACTTGTGCATAGTGATTATTATCTTGTGTCAAGTAAATTTATCTAACTGATTCTTTTAAAATTCTTTTATTATTAATAATTATTTACCCTTTGTTTGAACTTGTTGCAGCTTCGCATGAACAGTGATGGCCATATAATTGGCACTGAATATATATCCGATCTTGTTGAAAAGGAGCATACCCATCATAAGCATGGTAATGTCTTGTTTTGTTGCATTATGTGTATATATGATTTAAGGAGTCTAGTTTAAAACTTCATAATTTGTATATGCCTAGATTCTAATTCATTTATGAGTATTGGGTTCATGTCTATTATATTTCTTTTGGATGATAAAGGGATGCTCGTCTCCTACTAATTTGTCAAATTGTTTTCAAACAATTAGTCATAAATGTTTGACTGAAGATACCTGTTTTAGCTTAATTGTCATATAGGACTTGGCTATGAGTGTCTGTTCATATAAAAATCATTCATGCACTTTATCTAATCAATTGCTTAAGCTCTTAGGAGGTTTGGTTCTTGACATGGTATCAAAACATATGTAAGATTATGGCCATGTGAGCTATTGTAAAGTCTTTTTGATCTCAATTCTTTCAAATGAAAAGTTAAATTCCGTACATAGTTGAAGAGCATATGCATTATCCACACATCAAGCCCAAAAAAACGTTCTTATGCTGTAGGTGTGTTACATATGAAAACCATTTATGCACCTTCACCAAATATCTTGAACTTTAGGGTATTTGATTTTTGAACAAAACTATTTCTTGTTAAATTCCCGCTGGTTCTTTCTGCTTCATAAATTTCTGTTGATAGAATAAAATGCTTAAAGTTATGGAAGTTGAGGAGTATAGGATGGTGAGTGGGTTGTTTGCAATTAGAGAGATAAGGATCCTCTAGATATCAACGTGGACCCTTAGAAGTTAGAATATTTGGTATTGCTCCAGAGAATTTCCATTCACTTCTGAATTTGTAGTATGAGTGAAAAATCATTATAACTTGAGTACTCGGTTTTAGTGATAAGAATATTATCTACAAATACGAGGGCATTATCTAAAATTACCAGCAAAGACTATGAAAATTCTTCTTAATCTCAACCCTTATGAATTAATATTTATATAGAGATAAAAATAAGGATATTGTTTATAGTAATTAATGTTGCCCCTAAAATTTGGTGCGTATGTTATATGCATCAAGCTTGTTGTGTCAAAAGAAAGAAGATTTGGGGAAGATGTGGTAGTTGATCACTGGAGTTCACTAATGAAGTATGATTTCCAGGGTTGTCAAAATCAAAATCTTACCTTGGATCAGAGGGTGGAAGAAAACACAGATTGTGTTCATGATACAGATCATAAAATCTTATTTAAAATATTATGTCTGTATAAACATATAAAATAACATAAATAGAAAATAATACTTTAAAAAATTTAATTTAATTTGAATTTATATAAGGGATCATACATACATGATATAAAAAATGTAGTATTTTACATATTATCAATGACATTAAAGGTCAGATATAATATAAAATGGTTATACTTAATACAAAATAGATCAAATTATTTTGTTGGTCCTTGGATTATTTGACAATTTTTACTTATGTTCCTAAGCTTATTATTTTGATTGGGTCCTTGAATTTGCATTTGTTTTTCTCGTCTAATTGTCATTATGGAAAATGAACTATCTAGCTCAGTTGTGTGAGTTTGCAATAAGGTTGTTGTAGGGTGAAACTTCAAGAGACTTGTTATATTCACTTGGGTTCAGTGGACCAGCTGAGGTGAGAATACTTGTTGAAGAACCCAGTAGAAAATATTAGGTTCATAATCTGAATAAGCCAAAATACTGGCATGGACAGATGGAAATACTCAACACAGATCTATAGAGGTGACAATACTAGAATTTAGGGATTAATTAGGTCATGTGATTAATTTTCCATATCAACAATTAGATGGAAGGATCCAATTAAAAAACAAATACTAATTCAAGGACACAATTAAAGAAAAAAAAAATAGTTCAAGGACCTAATTAGAAGTTGACAACTACTTCATCGACTATGCAGTAATTTAACCTATAAAATACAATTTTTAGAATATGCAAAGTAAAACTGCCACCTAGCAAACAATGGCAGCATATGTGGTTGATTAACAGAATTATCTGAACACATACACTGACATGAAGATACCTAAAGGCTTTAATTGAGTTATGCTCAAACATCATAATGTAGAGGTGAGAACAAACCAGAGAATGCTTGAACCCAGAGCAGAGGAAAACATGAATACAAGGGATTAGTTCAGAACAAAAAACGTAGCTGGTGAGGGGAAACTGAACTTCGGAATGTAGTGCAGAGAAAAAGTTAGTTAGGAGGGTCTCACGAGTAGGCAGTCAGGAGAGAGTATGAACCATGCTAAATAAAGATAAACAAGGCACAATTTTCCTTCTGGGGTACACAAATATAACTAAAATAAACTTGCCAGTCTCATAAGTTTTCAAGTAATCGTAAAATGATCAAATCAAGTTGTGAATGGGATTAGAAATGCCTATAAACATGCTGGATTGTACGATACTATGGGTATAATTGTGATTTGACAACATTCATGATTTCCAGAGAAAAAATCTTCTCTTGTATGAATGGCAATCAACCTGTGTCTAATTTGCTGATGAAACACTGGAATAGCTTGCTCATGTCAGATAAATTTCATAGATTTTGTCTTGCCAAACCTTAAGTATCAAAGAAATTGTTTCAAATGTATATCACTGGTTGCAAGACTGATTTGCTGTTCAGTGCTGTTATTAGACTCTCCCTGTTCTGTTTCCATCTTTGGATATCTCTTGAGAAGGACCCTCTTGCTTGGATGATGCACCAGTTTATGTTTTTATAGGGTTTGCTGATGAAACACTGGAATAGCTTGGTTATCACATAAATTTCGTTGGTTTTGTCTTGCCAAACGTCAAATATTGAAGAAATTGTTTCAAACATATAATTTCACTAGTTGCAAGAGTGATTTGCTGCTCAGTGCTAATATAGGCTTTCCCTTTTCTGTTTTGGTATTTGAAGCTCTCTTCTAAAGGACCCTTCTGTTTGGATACTGCACCAGTTTATGCTTTCACAGGGTTTGCCGATGAAATGAAACACTGGATACCTTGGTTATCACAAATAAATTTCATATGGTTTCTCTTGCCAAACCCTAAATATTTAAAAAATTGTTTCAAATGTATAATTTCAGTAGTTGCAAGGGTGATTTGCTGTTCAGTGCTGTTTTTAGGCTCTCACTATTTTGTTTCAATCTTGGTCCTCGATCTCTCTTTTGAAGGATCCTCTTGTTTGGATGCTGCCCCCGTTTATGTTTTCTGTGCCCCTCCTGCTGTTTGGTGATTGCACTTTGCTGCACCTTTCTTGTTTAGTGCTTCTGCCTTTTCTGGCTTGTTCTTACCCTAAAAACATTTGTTTATGTTCACATATTCTATTAATCTTATTCTTCTAAATCCAAACTGTAGTTTAACCACATTTGATTGTGACTATGATATTCTTGTTAAGTTATTTTCTTCACCACTTACGGCCTTGTAAAAACTGTGAACAGATGATCATAAAGATCATGATGAGCATTCAGAGCAGAAGATTCATTTGCAAAATCTTGATGAATCCACTGAAAATATTATCAAGAAAGTGAAGGAAGCAATAAAAAATAGGGAAGGATGCCGGGTATAAATAAATTACCATATATGAATTATTTTTGGTGAAATTGTGTTCAACCTTCAAAATTCTTATCATTTTCTTTAATGCTATCAATTCTATTGCAGGTTTATGGCGTTTTAGATGTTCAAAGGGTTGCTGGAAATTTCCATATTTCAGTACATGGACTTAATATATATGTTGCACAAATGGTAAAATATTAATTTTTTCATTAATCTTAAATACATATAGGATATGTTTGGGATAGCTGCGAAAAATAAATTATTTCAATAATCAAGTATATTGTATAATCAATTATTGATATAATTAAATCATAACCAGTTTTTGTTTGGGTAAGTTTGAGGTGGTTTAAGATAACAGTAAGAAATATGAGAAATATATGATGATATCATCTATAGAATATTTTAGAGTATCTTAGATGATATTTTAAGATATTGTTTTAAAATTTATGACTTATTTTCTTATTTAATTAGGATCTTATTATTATAGGAATATGTTATAATTAGATTTATTAAAATTTGATTTATAGGCATATCATATCGTGTGATAGACTGCACTATTCAAAGCAAAAACTATACTGATGACAATTTGCATCAGCCTGCGCCCATGTGTGGATCCAACAACTTCTCCGATAATTGAAGTTTTGTGAGATTCATAAGATGAATTTGTATTGTAATAATCAAGCAACACTTCACATTGTCTCTAGTCCTAGAGTTCCATTAAAGAACCCAACACAGAAATTGATTGTCATTTTTTGGGATAAGTTGCTGCCCAAGGAAATTAATCCTGAAGTAATCTGATCAAATGATCAGGTTGCCTATGTTCTGACCAGATCTTTAAGGGGACCTCAAATTCAGTTCATATGTTACAACCTTGGTGATACAAACCTATATACTCCAGCTTGAGGGGTAGTGTTAGAAAAAGCTCTCTTTTTTGTCTTATAGATTATTTTGTGAAAGTTGTTTTGGCTGTGCCTGTCTATCCTATTATAGGATCCTAGGTGTAGGCCTTTTGTTAGCCTTTTTTGTATTTCTGTTCAATCTCAGAACTAAGTCTAACAAACTAACATACTTTGTACTGTTTATGCAAAGTACTCTAATGAAGAGTCATGTGACTCAAGAGTATACAGTAATAAAGAGTCACGTGATTCCTTTAAGTTTTTTCTTTCTTACTTATAAGTCAAACAGTTTTAGCCATTGGATTAGTTTGTTTTAACGGATAAGATTTGGTGTATGTCTTAACCTGGTGTTGAGGGATCTTATCCCATATGTGTGTGTGTGTCTGTAGTGATAGAGGGAGGGAAGGAGGGAGAAGCTCAGTTCTATAAAGTGATAAACCTTCTGTTTTGGGCCGAGCCATAAGAAAGCTTTCACTTCTTGATATAACTGAATTGTCAAGGCCAACTATAAGAAAAAGACCCCCACTCTAGATGAAGAGCAATTACTAGGGACTTCCAAAAACCATTACCACGTATTTGCAAATGATATCCATTTATTCAGGAATACCATTTTCCATTTATAGACTTAATTAGGAATATGCTGATAAATTTATTCCGATGTGACATTTTTGTACCTTGTATGAGGCCTTGCCTACCTGTCTAATTGCTTAGAGAGACGCTCACCGTATTCATGACTTCTACTATATCTGATAGTTAACTCAGTTTTGATGGTTTTCTGCAGATCTTTGATGGAGCAAAGAATGTGAATGTTAGTCATGTCATCCATGATTTATCGTTTGGCCCCAAATATCCAGGAATTCACAACCCACTTGATGACACAAATAGGATGCTGCATGATACCAGTGGAACATTTAAATATTATATAAAGGTTTGTGATTTGAGCTCTTCCTTAGTAATCTTTATACTTAGCTTGAGTAACAGTGCAGTTTGCCATGATTACTCCTCCATGCTCCTCTGATAGTTGGGAGAATACCAATTTATCTATTTTGCCCCTCCTTTTCATTTATCTAGATTAATTCTTGCCTGCCTGCTGATGAAATGGGCTGTCAAATATTTGTCGTCCTCTTAGTATATGCCATATGCTAAGATCCATTCCAAATTCAATCTAAATCCAGATAATTGAATTTGAATTAAATCCAAATCTATATTTTCTAAAAATTTCAGTTTGGATTTTTGTAAATATACTCTAAATAATGCAATTGGATATTAAATACAAAACCATATTTTCTAAAAGAAAGTAGTTTGGATGTTTATACATCAGTTTGATACCAATTTTAAGATCGGTATTGTTTTCAAAATTGGTTTGAAATCTAAAATAATTTTAAAGTAATATATATTTTTAAGAATTTTCTTTAGAATAAAAATTTGTTGAAAACTTTCATATTTGATCAAATATGCAATTAATTAATAATCTAAAAAACAAACCAGTTCTTTTATATTTGCTACATGCTTTCTTTAAAACTAGGTACAACGTTTACATGTCTTAAATGGAAATGCATGTCAGTGTCACTTTCTAATAAGACCCAGTAGTGTATTACTTAAGAATTTAGTTTTGAAATGGAAGGATAAAGAGATATCAATTACTATATTTTAGTTCAAAAATGTATAAATAAATATAAAAGTAACATGTGTGTTTGCTAAACTTCAAGATATTTTTATTTGAGTTAGCCCTTGTGGAGGTTTACCTTGTAAGAGAAATCTTATAATTATTAAGAGTTGGAAAAAGAAAAATTAAAATTTTATTTTATTTTATTCTCACACTAAACCAAAGACATGCTACACGTGATATTATGTAAAACGGTGAGTACATTACTTGAATGATACACACACACACACACTTTTATTGGTATTACTTTTTTTTTTTTTATCTTCAGAGGGTTAATAATTTTGAAATTGAATTACGTGAAATTTACAAAGTATATCCTGCAAACCATATTTTATATATTTTTAGTTAATATTTATCTAAACAAAATGATATCTATTTACTTTTTTATGTGAGTTTCGTTTCACACTAAATATCATGAATTCTTTTTTTCACCTTTTATATCATTCATATTAGCTATTATTATCCTGAATAGGGTTTTGAGTCCACTAAACTTTTTCTGTGTTTTCACATATATCCTCAATATTTGTTTGTTATCTTTTGATTTTAAATTCTTTTGAATTTAAAATCAATTTTGAAAAAAAGAAATACTAGTTTTAAAATCCGTATCAAACTGATAGAACGATTTGTTTTCCAATCCAATTATTTGGATTTGGATCTATAAAACTCTAAACTGGTTTTTTTAGAAAATATGGATTTGGATTTAATTTAGTTCAACTATTTAGATCTATAATTGATTGGACCAGTCCAGAAAGGAGCATATTGGATCTAATGGAATTTTTACCTACTCCTAGTATATGGTCATTCAATGGCAATCAAAATTAAGATCATGCAGAAGACCAAGACCTCTGTAACAACACTCACATCATAATTAAACCATCTTTTTACTTTCTCCCTCCCTATATATTTATTCTGCTTTCAAAATCTTCGTAGTCTTGGGTGGTTCTCCTTTTCTCTTGAATGTAGTTAAATCCACTTGATCAGACACTGGTAAACTGTTAAGTAGACAATTGAAGCCAGAACACTTATAATGATCTGGATGAAGTGCATGTTTGCAATATACACTACCAAGTACCAACACAATTGAATTGAACTTTAAGCTTACCATTCTATACCAATAGAAAACCCATAAATAAAAAAGAAAAAAAAAAACACCAAGATCTGAAAGCATTCAGCTCAAGTGGAATAGCAAGGTTGGATGCATATTATAGAACCTGGTTTGGGGCTTCTAGTATGTGGAATTTTTACTGGAAAGACATTGCTTTCTAGTTTTCTAACTTTGGGTCGTGTCTTCTGGATTTAGAGTCGAATAGAAATTTAACTTGTATAAAAAAACAACTTATTCTTTATTTTGTTAAAGAAAATAATATACGTGGGGTGAATTCCATCTTTAAATTGCACAGAAGAGCAAATATTTATATTAAGAATCATAAATACAAGGGTAATTACAAATAATTACAAGAATATAAAGGTACTGTAATTAACATAATTACATAAGGTAATCTGCCTTAAGTAAATTTTTTATATTGAAATCAAGCATCAGTTTATGATTTGGTTTTCAGCAGAGTTGCTCTTTGTAGAATGCTCAATACAATCACTCCCTTAGATTTAAAGCCTGGTTTATATATCCTCAATTTATAGTACTGGTCAGACTTCTTTCTTGACCAGCCACAATTAAGAAAGTTTACTTTGAATGTCCAACTTTTCTTCCTTTAATCTGCTGGAAAACTAGCAACTCCTGAAGTGAGAATTGAGGGTGTCAATAATAGTGTATTCCTTAATCTTAAGTAGTACAATTTAGTGGTTGTAATTCATAATTCCAGCATCTATTTTTGGTAAAATTCAGAAATTTCCTAAACTGGTGCAGGTTGTTCCAACCGAATATAGATATATCTCTAAAGAAGTTCTACCAACTAATCAGTTCTCAGTATCAGAATATTATTCACCAATTAATCAGTTTGATCGGACCTGGCCAGGTTGGTTTTATATTTGACATTGGCTTTGTTCATATTTTGGTCTAGATTTTCATTATTATTTCCCATTTCTACGTTGTATGCAGCTGTCTACTTTTTGTATGATCTATCACCCATTACTGTCACTATCAAGGAAGAGCGCCGTAGTTTTCTTCATTTTATTACTCGGCTATGTGCTGTGCTAGGTGGAACCTTTGCTGTGACAGGTTTTGTTCTTAATTACTGACTCTACTATTGTTCTTCCATTGATCATTATATTCACATTTTTCTTCAAGGAGTGATTGTCGTTTTAGGTACACTAGAGACAATAAAATATAAAGTTTCCGAGATATGATCATTTCTGCTGGTTTTAGCATAGTACTTAAGTCAGACCACATAATTTATGTATTCAACTGGGGTTTAATGCAAGCAAGATTTAAGCCAAATTAGTTGATATAATTTCATCTCAAGGATTACAAAGTTATGATAAGGTTTTCACAAATTAGTTCTCATATCATATGTTGGTTTCTGGAGTCTTCATCCACTAAAATTCTTCTTGCTGCAGTCTATTCTGTTTCTTTCACTCACATCTCTTGTCTAAGAAGCTCATTTATAACGACAGGAATGCTAGACCGTTGGATGTACAGACTTATTGAAGCTTTGACTAAATCAAAGTCTAAACGGTAGATCATGAAAGCCATTATACGTCTCCAACCAAGGGATTTCAGGCACTGTATGGAATTTACCGCCACCAACGAGTTAAAATATAGTGGTGCACAGTTTAATCAGGCATGAGCTTTTAAACACGTGTTCATACAGTTGCATGTATTGTCTGACATCAAACACCAGCTGATCCGATCATTTTCTTTTGATGAATGTTTTGGGGTTCGATTTGACTGTAGACAGCTTTGTCTTATCAATCACACCTGTGGAATTTACTTAGTACAACTCAAATTTTGAATATAGTGATTTGATAGGTTGTCTGTTTGTCGTAGTTGTGCAATTCCATATTTGGATTTTCCTGATTATATTATTCTAAAAGTTTCATAGAGGAGATTTCTGTTGGGGCACTTTGTCTAGTGTTACCAATGAAAATTTAGGACACTGCACCCAAAAGAGATTGGATTAATTGAGTCACAGTTTATGTGTACGATTTAAAACTTGATTTATTTGACAATCTATACGAAACAAATTGGATTTAGATGACTGAATCTATATTTGTAGACACTATAAACAATATTTTTTTGTCTATTGTTCACAGGGAAAAATTACCAGTGATTTCTTTCGGTACAACATACGAGTCACAGTGTTTGCCAATTCGTTAGTGTTTAGATGAAATCCAAGTGTTTTGCATAAACTGTTTCGTATTTCACTACTTGTGTTGATTAATTAATTACTTTGCTGTATTTTAAAATTGGTTGACCGCGTGGGGTTTTTTATCTAACAGATGGATGATCCCTGCCAGAGTTACAATAATGATTGACAATAGCACCTAATGGGTCCTATTTAGCATTTCATAGATTCACTATATAAGAGTTGATTCAGAATTAGTTTACACACCAGGCAATAACATTGAAATCTCTCATTTCGGAAACTGTATTTAGAATGAATTCTAGACTGTTTCGGAGAACTTATGTAATAAATAATAATTTCATTAGTGTTTCAGAATATCTTTTCATAGAAGTATAATTTTTTTTCCCAATAATCTATCCATAAAAGGTGTTGGAAATCGTGTTTAGAAATTATCTATCTGAAAGAAAAATTGTTTGCCTAGAGACAACTATCTTTTCAGTGTCTGAGGTCCAGAAAGAAATAGTCCATTTCAAAAGAAATAGTCCATTTCAAAAGTGTGTTGTGAAATGAATGTAAGGTAGTTGAGGATTCTGTAACCTAGAATGCAAATTTGATGTCGAAATTTGAGCAATGATTATATCAAATAAAAGTAGTTTTCAATTTAAAAAAAAATTGTAGACTGCACAATCTAAAAAACATTTGAGACTGTATAATCTAGAAATAAATTGAAACCAATGAAAGCTCCAATGTTGTTCAAATTGATTGAAAACAAAACCAAATGTTAACTAAGTTAAGCTAACTTTAATTTCTAGAATCCTTCATCTCCAATGATATTATGTCAAATACAATGTCTACAGTAAGAGTTGAACTGTACTAGTAGAGATCAGTGGAAAAACGGAGTTTTTGGAGCTTAGATGAGTTATAAATCACAAAGGAAAAAATGATATTTAAGAAAAATGTTGGAGAAAATTATAGGTGGTGCAGACAGTAATGCTAGAGAAATTAGTTTTTTTTCTTCCGTTTTGCTGGGTCTCAATTGAGTCCAATTTAGCTTTCACTAATTTTTTTCCTTTTGTGACTTTGTACTTTTTCTATTTAAAACGTAATATTACTAATGAATAATATTAATAAAAAATATAATAAAGCATACTCATAAAAACTAAACATATATATATATATATATATATATATATATATATATGTGTGTGTGTGTGTGTGTAATACAAATACATTAAACTAAAGAATAATAGTGATAAATAGTGTACTAAAATAAATAATCATAATTATTTAAAACATACAATATAATAAATTAAAAAAAACTAATAATTTATTTTCCTCTTTATTTTCCGTCATCAAATACCATTAAAAAAGTCACCCATCATTTTAATAATTTACATTTTCAATAAAAATCTAATAATTAAAACTAATTGTCCTTTAGAATCATTAGATTTCAAAATAAAACAAATTGCTGGTAAACAATACAATATCAGTGCAGTGTATTTACCCATGAGGGAGTTTCTTCAATTGAATCATGGTTTCAAAGTTATTTTTATTAGTAAGGAGGCAAGCAAGTATGGAGGTTCTTGCTAAGAACTCCATTACTGATAACTTTCATTTCAGAATACTATTCTTATGGAAATGAACTGAAAAATCAATGCTGCTGCTAAAAAGAGATAAAAATAAATAAAAATACTAGATTATCGAGCGTGCATGAAGATAGAAAGAAAACAAGCATTTAACATTTTTGAGTGTCTTGCAAATCTCAGCATTGACAATTCAAGAAACACTTCAATTTACACTTTCAATTGGCATGAGAAAAAAATGTCCGATCCAAGAAATAGCCATATCTTCAAATTATTTCAGTACAAATCTTTATGCAAGAATTTAATGATAAAAAAACATGACAAGATCTATTGTAAGCATAGAACGCCCCCACCACCCTTTAAAGTTATATGCAAAAAAAAGAAAATGTTCTATCCTGTATTCGCAGTTCACAAAATACTGCTCATGGTGGATTCATTCATTCATATATTTTGCTTCACACCAAAGTAGAAAAGCCAAATCTTAGTAGCTTCTAAACTATAAACAAGCAATGAACCATATTTGCAAAGGACCGATCTCGACCTGTGATATGCAACTTTTGCATTAGGAGATACTGTCATTGGTGCTGCTCTTGCTGCGGCCTTTGCAGTTGAGGATGCAGTCTTTGATGTTCATGCTGCTGGTGTGCATGCTCACGACGCAGTTGTTGTGTCGTAGAAGATTGAATCAGTCTTCTCATTCTCCATCTAACATATTCCGTTACCAGAGTATTCAAGCTGATTGAAATCCCAAATCCAGTGAATGAGGAGAGAAGAACTGAGAGAATGGCATTAACATTAAGCTACAAAAGTAAAAGGGTGTTAGATATCTTAAATTTTGTTTACCTCCACCCAAATGACACTAGTCCTATTTGGATAAACTTTTCAATAAGGAAAAGAAAAGAAAAGTTAACGTGAAATAATTTTTCTTTCACAAGTTAAAATTAGTTCATAGGGTTTGTTTGGAGAAGCTTTTGCAGAAATACTTCTTGAAGGAAAAAAAATACGAAAATAATGAAATTTAACATATGCACAAGTTAAAAGTAAGGATTTAGACAAACTATATGAAAGAACATTTACAAATTGGTTCATGCATAAGCTAATTTTTTAACTTATGGAGAAGTTCATTTCATTATTTCTTTTCTCCTAAAAATGCTTATGGAAAAATTTGTCCACACAAACCCTAAGTTGAATTATAAAAACTTCCATATACTTCTTTAAAATATTATTTTTAACTTGTACAAAAATTAATTTCAGTTTATGGAAAAAGCTTAATTTGTGTTATCATCTAGTTTTCTTCTCCTACAAAGTGTTTATTGAAAAGTTTATTCAAACAAGACTTTATACTTAACAAAGTAAGGGGCAGAGACATTACAAGTACTGCATTAAGAGAGGTCAGAAACTAAACACTCTTACTATGGTATAAAACACATGAGCAAACAGGATGACAATTGCAAACTGGAAGCAAGCATAGGCCCACATGTAACTCCCGTTCACTGCATCCAAAATATTCAAGAGTTTAAAATTTATTAAGCATGTTAATCACGACCAGCGAACAAGCTTATGTTTAGGAGAAATTAATTGGTCAGTACAACTCGCTATGTTCCAATTACTTATCATGGTAGAAATAGTATCAGCCTTTGATTGATGTAACAACATGATCTTTTTCAAAAATATATTCTAATTCCAATGAACAAAGATCCAAAATGCAGTGTTCCAAAATTTCAAGGATATCCAAATGTTTAAAGATACAGTTATGATCTAAAGAGACTCAAACACTGATTCAATGCTTTTAGGGGCTAGACACACGCATCCTCTCAAGCAATAAAAAGCAACATGAAGAAAACCAAAATAAATTTGATATGTTAAGGAAAATAAAAGAAAGCAAGTTTACCCATGGTTGAAGCAATCATAGATGAAAGGAGTCCTAAAACACAGGAGAAAGGCAATGAAATAGCAAGAGCATGAGTGCCCAAATCTGAAACCTTGTACAGTAGAAATTATTGAGTCAGACATATATCAGTGTAACAAAACATGTTTGGAGTAAACAAGAAAATAAAGGGGATGGGGCAAGATTATACAACACTATACTTTAGAGTATTGAAATGAATAAAGCTCAATAATGCTTTACATTTTGTTTCTTATTTTCTCAGATTTTACATTTTTTTCTAATATTTTATGATTTGTCTCCTTAATTGGTTAGGATCGCTAGTGTAAATAAAGGTCAATCGTTTAATCATCACATTACATCTTATTGTAATACATCACAGCACAAAAGTAATATTCAAAAAATCTCTAACTCTACTAAAAATCTCATATTTCTAACATGGTATCTGAATAGTATCATCCTTTGTGATCCGTCCTACCATCATTATGCTACGTAGAGTTCCCCAAGACATGTATTTTCTTTTCTGTTAGTTTTACTCTTGTCCTCTTAGTCAGTTTACAACTGACCACCCTGGTAATTCACTGATCTTTATATATATAGGGGTTTCAGTAACAGAGAACTACTTCACCTATCAATCAATGTGTGCTTCTCACTCAGAATCAATCATTCTTGTTTCCTCTCTATCTGAATACCCTATAGGGGATTAGAATCAATCTACCTATAATAAATAGGAGAGCAAAATTTCCCTAAATACATAAATGGACAATATCTCTGAAATTATATCATTACTGCTGCACCTTCATTGCAGCAGCCTTCATTAGTGACTACTATTGCATCTCCAGTTAAACTGGAGTTGACACCAGAAGATTTTCCTAGTCATTTTAAGCTCATAACTGGAAGTGTAACAATAGGCGACTTCAGAGACATGGCAGAGCCCATGTTATAATTTTAAAAGGTTTGCTCAACTTTGGTTTGAGGGGAGTGTTGGAATATTTCATAACATCGATATTATATCTTTAAAACCATAAGAGCATCGCATATATTACAGTAACCCCTCATTTGAGTACTTGAAATTGTAGGCAGTGGTCAATCATTATTTAATCCCTGAGTCTACAAAATTTTCATTTTAGTCTCTGACTTTACAAAACCATATTCATTTTAGTAATTTTTTGGTGAAAAATAACTAAAGTATGGACTTTTGACGTTTGGGACTAAAGCCACCGTTGTTTACAATTTGAAGGACTAGAACAGAGGTTTACCCTAAAATTATATTTTATGATTAGTTTCCTTCTTTCCTAATTTCAATGTTCTTAATACTTTTTTACTTGTGTCCTTATTTAGTTAGGATTGTTAGCATAAATAGGGTGAATGCTTTAGGTTTTATTATCACATGACATCTTACTGTAATAAATCGAAGTACATAACGTTATTAATTTTTTTTTTTTCAATTTTCTCCTATTCCTAAAATTCCATAGTTCCAACACAAGTACTAAAGTGTCAAAGAAATGGAATCTGCTTCTTTTTTTTCCAATAATATGCTAATGCATGAGCAAAAGTCTGTGACATGGCATATTTCATTAATGACTGATTTGACTAATACAGCAACATTATAGATAAATTGCAAAGTCAAAAGAATCACCTTCCTAAAATAAATGACTAAGTTTTCAAATAGTAATGTTAAGTTTGATTGATAGTTCCAAATCAATACACGTATTACTAAATCTGATTGTTTATTTGAGAAAATTTCCAAGTCATGCATTCTATAATGCCACTTTAACTAAAAAAGTATTCGATGTGTTCCTTTTGTTCCCTTCTAAAAGTGGTGTCTATTTGTGTGTGTCATCCAAAATTCCAGGTGTATGCTCATCAGCAACAAACAGCAGTTGAGACCTTACCTATGAAATTTCCTGTGTATGTAAAGGATCTGATTTTTGTATAATTAATGAGAAAAGGCCACAGAGCCATACAGTTTCCCTAAAATAGCCTGCAACTTTCTCCTTCAACTTACAGTCTCAATTGTGCAATTTTAAACTTCTTACAAAATGGTTTAGGCCTAACTAAACTTTCAAAACCAGCTCGTTAAATGAGAATTACCCCCACTTTTATAATGTACTTAGGTACTATCACTATCTCTAGTCAATGTGGGACTTAGGTTTTCCCAATAGACCCCATATGTGTCCAAGACTATTGGGTTTGGTACAAGTATAAAATGGTGACGGACCCTTTTTAGTGAATCTAGAATAGATTCTAATACCATATTACAAAGTGGTTTAGGCCAAACTCAACACTACAAAATTGGCTTGTAAAATGAAGATTGCTTGTTTATACATTGTACTTGGCATTATCTCCAATTGATTTGGGACTTTGGTTTTCCCCATTAAATCTTATAACATCAAAGAGTGTCAACACAAGGGCCACTTCACTTAGCTTCATTTGCAATATATCAACAAAAAATTATCCAACAATTTTTGTCAGTTACCAAGATCAGTAGCATACCAGTAGCTCCTCAAGAAAACAAAAGTATGCAAGCATGCTGACCAAGATAAGTACTGATAAATCCTGCCATACCCTGCACGGTACATTGTGATTAACTTGCAGCTAATGAAATTTAAAAATCCCTACAACTGGTCTTAATGTAAAAAGAAAAACTAAAATAATGAAAACTGTTTTTGGAACTTGTTGTTCTACACGATGTTTAAGTCTACATTACGAGATCCAACAAATGAGTACAATACTTTTACGTCTCTCCTATGTTAACATGTTGGTTTGATAATGAACACAAAATTGCTGTGTCATTGAAGAAATTGAATTTACCTGTAAGAAGTTACTTCTCTCTGCTGTGGTCCTGGTGCATTTAATGGCTGTTGAGTAACAGTTTGAGGATTAGAAATTTTCAGGAGTGTTACGGGGAGGTTAAGGACTTCCTGCTTGCAGACATCACAGGTTTTGTTTCCTTTGATACTAAACCACTTTACTGCACAGTCTTGGTGAGCAAGTGCGAGCTCACCCTTACAACTGCATTCCATCCTAAGAGTATTACCTCCTTCCGCAAGCTCCACCAAACAAATCCTACAAACTGCATCTTCCTCTGGAATATCCTCAGAAGTATCTTCAACCACTGGAAATGAAACAGTGAGAAAATACTAGGTTAGAAAATAGAATACGGTTTCAATTCTCCTTTCAAGCATAAGCAATGTTCAAATAGTCCAAAGAAATAAAACCTCTAGGGAATGCACAAACAGCATCGTTCAACATGTCAAAACTAAAAATAAGCAAGTATGGCTTGTTGCCATCTTTTATTAGAACATAACAACATCCATGCTGCAATATGTGAACAATGAGGCACAAGACTACAGAAGCAGAGAAGACAAGACAAAAGTAAAACAACAGGGAAATGGAACAAAATAAATTCAAAGTTACTAAAAGTTTCATCTCGTAAAATGCCGAGTTTCACCCAAACAAGAGTTAGAAAAAGAATATAAAAGTATTCAAGAAGTTTAATGATGAAAATAGAACAAACTTTACAACAAACCACTAAAACACCTTGCTTCAGAAAAGGAGAATTCTGAAATTAGGTTTTGCTGCTGTTGTGTTATAGAGTATTCTAAAATGAAGAAGATTTTTTTGTATTTTGTATTATCCTGTGGTTATACTATAAACAGTGAATAGAACAACTATTTACTACTTATCTTTCTTCTGCCATTACATTTAGCAATTAAAACCTTCAACAAATTCTTTGCGATTCTATTTCTCATTAGGGAATAAGATGAATATGGATCATTTGCAAACAGAAGACACAGCACATTTATGATTTGAAATGTTAATCCCATATCTGTAAGACTGTTACATGTATAAAATAGTTCCATTTTTCCTTAGTGACGCAAACCCTAACCCACAGAGAAAGCCAGATCTGGTATGAATTTCAAGAAAGTGTGGAGAACTAATAAATAAATTCAAGACATATAAAAGGGATATCAACTAAAAATGGTCGCAAGTTACTACTGCAGGGAATGTCATAATTTCAAACAACTGTTTCTGCTATGATTCTTTCAGGATATTACAATTATCCACAACAATCATTTAGATTTTAGATGACCAATTGGTGAGAAATTACAACTGTAAATTCCAGAACAATATTTCAAATTGAGATTCATTCTTCAGTAGTCAACTAAGATGCATCCACCCAAAACTATATATCATCCAAATCTGCTATTTCTCAACTTCTAATGCTCCTTTTCTATAAAGGGGCAGAAGAATTATCATTCTCAAGATCATATATTAAACAAAACTTGAAGGAACAACTATCAGTTGCTTGGATCACTTGATACATGTAAGCATGGTCACTTTATTGAGAATCTTACTCGCACTTTCACTTCAAAAGCAGAGAGTACTCAATGTTCTACCCAAACTGTAAAATTCAATTATTACTCCTATCTTTTCCTTCCTCTACGGAGTCTTTTAAACAATGCATTCACATTGCCAATCTTTTACGGTTCAGTATCTCATAGTAAAAAATGTTGCTTGCCAAACACCTAACTGTTACTTTTGAAAAAAAAAAAAAAAAAAACTTAAAAAGTGATACCGAGAGAAAAATATAATATAAATTCCATATATTATGAAGAAGATTACCAATCTCTGATCCGGAAGCATTCTGAGTTGAGATGCCTTCACCATTTGTTAGAAGTGATCTTGCTGAAATTACACGAACCAGCCTTCTAGAATCTGTACGTCTTAAATTAGCAGCTTTGATGTTAACAGGAACCGAAACCGATCGAGTAATGTGCTGATTTACTTCCATTTTCTGTACAAAATGAAA
>Ga0099825_1001933_pt1 | contig 27046 bp, 15 predicted proteins | sample SiratroredBW_FD_76838 | JGI IMG/M metagenome (GOLD analysis project Ga0099825, IMG submission 76838) | Root nodule microbial communities of legume samples collected from California, USA - Siratro red BW | ecosystem: Host-associated > Plants > Roots > Nodule | place: USA: California | collected...
ATTAGTAGCCTTTTTGTTTCTCTCCTATACTTTTTTTTCCTTTTTGCTTTTTTTTTTTTTTTCGCTCCTTCTTTTTTTTTTTTTTTTTTTTTTCTCTTTTGGTCCTATGGGGGAACCTTAATCTCTATTCTATATTAACTTTGATGAAACTTGATTAAAGAGTTTATAGTGTCACTATCTTATGAAAGGGTAACTAACCCTACCAAAAGATTCACATAACCAACAACTAACACTATTTGATTCTTCACTACCCACTTTCAAATCTTTTAATTGGACTTTCTTGTTGGGTTACCTTTTTACCTTCTTTTGGGCGATGAGTTCTAATGTGCCACTTCATTTCCTTCACAAAGAAACAAAACAAATAAATCTTATAAAAATAAATATAATACAATATCCTTATCTATAACGTAATTTATCACACTTTCTATTTTTAATTCGTTTCCTACAAATTAACTTCCAACTTCACCTATTACATCAATAAACATCTAATTTAAGTTTGGTTTAAAACAGGACACGCACACATAATATTTTCAGTGTAGATAAAACCAATACATCTTTCTTTTATAAAGTTAATTATTAAAATTTATAATAAATGGTCTAAATTTCTTAAAGTAAAGGATAAACTATACAATGCCAGAAATTATCAACTAACTGCTTTAAATATGAAATTAACTTTTAGAGATAAGTGTACGTGTTTTTTTATAATATTTGTTATAAAATATATTTTTCAAGTTAAGTAGTTAACTGCTGAAAATAAGTTCACTGTTTCAAAGTGGTTCATGTGAAAAATTTCTGTCTTGAAAACAAAAAAAGAGAAAAAAATTGGAAGAAAGTTTGGTTTGGTGTGAAAAAAAGATTTGGTGGACCCTTTACTCTATTGCTCAAACCAAAGGCCCCATGACTCGTAACGTGGGCCCACAAATAAAATAACACTCAAAACTTCAAATTAAAAACTTATAATTATTTATTATTTATAGATAATAGCTATTACATTTTATTTGATCCCATAATAAATCAGGTGAATTAAATAAAAAAAAATATTATTAAATAATATTGGGCCTCCTCCTTCCTCCTCTGGCGTTGCCGTTGTCGTTTTGGCGGGAAAAGATGAAAAATTTCCCCATTTTTTCCGATGTGGCGTGCTTCCATATGTGGCAGCAGCAGCGACAGAAGAATGAGAAAAAGAATATAAATTAAAAAGAAAGAAAGAAGGAAGATTTGATTAAATTAAAAAGAAAGAAAGAAAGAAAGATTTGATTAAATTAAAAAAAATAAAAAAGAGCAAAAAAGAAGGCTGATTTGTGGGGCGAGTGAGACTGAGAAGGATTAATTGTTTACGCTTGTGACCGTTCCTCTCCATTTTTTCCTTTTCGGGGAATTCACCATTTTTCTCTTTCTCTCTCTTATTCTCTGTCTTTCATCACTCTTACTACAACCTTCAACCTTCAATTCTTTTTGCGCTCTTATTTTTCCCCAATTTTACTAGGGTTTTAATTCCACTTATAATAAACTAATCATTAATTGTTAATCGATAATCCTTAATCAACATCCCACGACAACATTCATTCCTCCTTCATTACTTTCCTTGCGATCACGATTTAGACTTTTTGTTTTCAGCCATGGCGTTTGATCAGAATTCCGTTCCGTTGGATCTCCGTCCGTTGAATGTGGCCGCCGCGATGGCGGAGGAGCCGATGATTTCGCCGGCCACCGTCACGCCGCCGACGCCGAATTCTGTCGGCGAGCTTTTCTACCAGCCGGCGGCCTCCGCCGGCTGTGCAACGTGGTGCGTCCGCCCAATTGCGCATGCCAACGTGAGCCCTGCCGCGGCGTATGGGTTTAACTACGGCGCTTCCAGCTTTGGCAATCGCGTCGTGCCCGGGAATGCTTTGAGTTTGGGGAAGCTTGTGGGGTGTAATGGATTGGACAAGGCCTGCAATGATGCGAATGGTTTTGGTTATGGTGTCGGCGGGTTTCGGGGAAGCAGAGTGATCGGGAGTGGCAGCGATCACGGTGGCGGGGATGAGGGTGGTGGTGGTGGCGGTGATGATTCGGCGGCCGGGAGGAAGGTGAAGTTTCTGTGCAGTTTTGGAGGGAAGATTTTGCCTAGGCCTAGTGATGGAATGTTGAGATATGTTGGGGGGCAAACAAGGATCATTAGTGTTAGGAAGGATGTGAGTTTCAATGATTTGGTGCAGAAGATGGTTGACACTTATGGGCACGCCGTGGTTATCAAGTATCAGCTTCCTGAGGAGGATCTTGATGCCTTGGTGTCCGTGTCATGTCACGATGATGTTGAGAATATGATGGAAGAGTATGATAAGTTGGTTGAGAGATCTCCCGACGGTTCTGCAAAACTAAGAGTTTTTCTGTTTTCTGCTTCGGAGAGCGAAGTTTCTAGTGGGATGCAGTTGGGGGACTTGCAGGATACCGGGCAGAAATATTTTGATGCTGTGAATGGGATTGGTATGACAGAGGCGACTGGGTTTGGTGGTGGGATCAATAGGAAGGGGAGTGTTACAAGTGCTGCTTCAACCCAGAATTCGGATTTGAGCGGGGCTGAGACTTTTGATAGTTCAATTATTGGTCAAGGGGATGTCACCGGGGTGCCCTTGTCATCACCTAAAGAGAATGTGGCAGTGGCTTCCTCAGACTCAAGTGCTAATATGGTGATTTCAGAGGCCAGTGCACCGGTTTACTCGGGTGTTTCTGCAGTTTCGATTGCCATGCCTGTGGCTAGGGCCAGTCCTTATTTTCAGAATGAGGTTGAGTTAGAAAGGTCTGTCCCTGCTGCTTTGCCCCAGCAGCCTTTTGGATTGCAGCAAGGTGGAATAGAAGTTCCAGCCCCTTCACCTTATTTGCAGCCTTGTGTTGATCCTAGCCAGGAGGTTATGAACCATCAAGACTGTGTCCAGGTTACTTCACAGATGAGGTTCACAAACCCTCAGCTTGTAGGAAAGACTGGACCTGTCTTCAGGCAACAACAGCAGTTTTCTGATAATACTCCCGGCTTAGCATTCCATCATCAGGTCATCCCTGGGGTACAAATGCCTGTGGCTCAACAATCTTCTCACGCTGGTGTGAGACCGAATGTTATTCAGCCACAACAGTTGGTGCAACCACAGCAACATCTTTTGGATCAATACCATGATGAAAATACGTCAGGGGTAAGGATTATCCAGCTTCCTGCTGAACGTAGCTACAACGCTTACCAGGTTCCAGTGGGTCAAGTACCACCTGTCATAGTTGGAGGCAATTATGGCTGGGTTCAGGTTCCTTCACAAGAGCGCGTTGTTATCTCTGATGGACTATTACCTCAACAACAGGTAACTAGCCCTGAGAAATTCCGAAGAACCGAGGAATGTTCTATGTGTCAGACAAAACTACCTCATGCACATTCAGATCCAGTAGTTCAGGATGAGCGTAGTGGTGGTGCAGGTCCTGTTCCTGATTCAACCCCAAGTCACTATAGCTTCCCAATGGAGGACAACATAAAAGCTCAAGCACCAAATAGGATTATGCAAGTGGTGATGGCGCCGTTGAAAGAAGGCATTGCTGAACAAGGGGCTGGGACCAGACCCAGGGTCGTTGGCAAACAGGAACCTCCTGATGGAGTTCATCAGACTGAGACCACTGGGCTTTCTCATAATATTGATCCACAGCCAGAAGAATTTGATCATCCCGGCAATTCATGTTTCCAGGAAAAAATTGCATTGGAAGGTAGAAAACAATCTCCAAATGATGAGCTCATGGCAACAGCAGCACTGTCTTATTTAGATGATGTTGGCGACCAACACATGATACCAGTTGAAAACTGGGTTAAACAGGATGTGCTTATTAACAAACCTGTGAATAGTGATATGTCTATAGTTGATGGAACATCTATACGAACTTCAGAGTGCATGATTCAAGGATCTCCAAATGAATATACTGATGAACGTACTCGGGTTATTTCTAAATCAGATGAGATAGATAATTGGATTAGACAAGACCATCTAAAACCTATTGATGGAAAGATGGACACCTTCAAGATACACAATTCTGATGCTTATGTAAGTAATGACTACTCTTTTCTGCCAGCTGATAAACCCAGCGGGAATGATAATTTAGGTTACAACACTCAGAAATCTGTAGAGGAAGAGGTCATTCTGGATAACAACTTTGGCAGGTCAAAGTTGATAGTTGATGCAAATCAAAATAAGATGGCAGGCGTGCTGCCTTGTTCTTCTGTGGAAACTTCTTACAGGCAAAATTCCAGGTCAGGGGAACACAATGAGGCTACACAACCCCCTTTTTGGGGCATTCCTGGCTCAAATCCTCAACCGAATATTGGAAACCCCCACACCCACGATCCAGCACTATCTACATCATCCCCATCTGTAAGGTTTGGAGATGTGCAGGATACTCCGAACTCACTTTTCAGCAATCAGGATCCATGGAATATACAGCATGGTACCTTCTTTCCACCTGCTAGACCTAGCAAAGCTGCATTGAAGAAAGAGACCTATTCTTGTCAGGATCCCTTTCGTGAGGATCCTGGTAACTTTGGCGAACAAGCCCAGTTGGATGATAGCCTCTATCAGTCATTCAAACAAAATTTAACTTTAGAACATGGTCGGTCTGCCAAAGGTCCGTAAATTGTTGAAGTCCTAAAATAAGTAATTTTGTTGCTGATAGATTGTAGTGGATCCCATAGCATCTACTCTTCATGTTTTTGTTTCTTCGTTGAAGGTTCAGCAGAAGACCAACAACTCCAAGCTGTTGCGGAAAATGTAGCAGCTTCTGTTTTGCACTCAAGACATCCATCAAATTCTGACTTGGATTCCAGAGATGTTTCCTGCTGTGATAACATTGAAGATGGCAGTGTTCAAAATAATCTAATGGATGTAAATTGTGGACATAAAACTCAGGTGATATTGTCTACTATTCTGTATGCCACTCACCTCTACGATGACGTATTATTAGAATTATTATGATGTTTTTTTTTTCTCCCTTTAGGATGTCAGGAGCAAGCAACTAGAAAAGACAAATTTTGGCTTTCCAGCATCAGGTTTTGGAAAATTACAGGTTGGATGTCTTTCTCATGTTCCCCTTTATGATTTTATGTTGTCAGCTCAGCGCAGCGCAGTAGAGATAACACCTTGTTGGTGGGACTTTACTAGGTTATAAAGAACTGTGATCTTGAAGAACAGACAGAACTGGGTTCTGGTACATTTGGGACCGTCTATCATGGAAAATGGAGGGGCACTGATGTTGCAATCAAGCGCATTACTGATAGGTGTTTTGCGGGAAAGCCTTCAGAGCAGGAGCGCATGGTTTGTGTCTCATTTATTGTTTTGTTTCCATTTTCTCCAACTTTCTTCCATGACCTAAGAATTAACTTACAATGATTCTCGGTTTATGCATCAAACAGAGAAATGACTTCTGGAATGAGGCAATCAAGCTTGCTGACTTGCACCATCCAAATGTGGTAGCTTTCTACGGTGTTGTGCTTGATGGCCCCGGGGGTTCTGTGGCAACAGTTACTGAATATATGGTTAATGGTTCTTTAAGAAATGCCTTGCAGAAGAGTGAGAGGTAATATCTGCATATACTCACGGGCATGTTCCTTGTATATGCTCATTTTTGTCTATTAGTTACTTTGCATTGCCCTGAGTTAATATGTTTCCCTATTGATAAATGCTTGATGCTAATATTATCATATTAGGAATCTTGACAAGCGCAAGCGACTTTTGATTGCAATGGACGTGGCCTTTGGCATGGAGTACCTACATGGAAAAAACATTGTACACTTTGATTTGAAAAGTGACAACTTGCTTGTTAATCTCAGAGATCCACACCGCCCAATATGCAAGGTTAAAATGCTTGATACTGATGTTGTCATATCAAGAATCTTGTTCCGTTGCATCTTATTGTGGGGTAGATATGCTTTCAGTATTTTGTATGAGATATGTTAGATTGCACATTTTCTTTCATGCATGTTTAGGATTTAGGTTCTTATTAATGTATAACCTATCCTCCATTAAAGTCTTTGAAATATACTGAAGTGGCTTACCTTGATGGATCCTGATGAGATAGAATGATCAGTTTGCTGCTTTAGTCCAATTTAAGGAATTTGACCCATCAAAAGTACTAAAATATTGTTTATGATATTTTAGTTTGACTTTGTCTAAGATCTAGATATATCTGTTAACCAGGCATAGGTACAAATTGGCTGTGGTGAAAGTTTATTTTGGCATCATGTGATTTCTATGAAACACCGATACTTTAATTTGCGTTGTGTATTTGTATTTGATGCCAATACTCTTGGATTGGATACTTCAACCATAAATATTAGCCTAGTATCCAAGCCTTTAAATCAAGTTATGAATATTCAATACCCATATAAGATATTGAAGTGTGCAATAGAAGTATGTTCATAATTTGGATTTCAGAATGCCAATTATATATTATGTTTTACGAATTTTTACAATATGTGGATGTACCTTAGACATGTCATATCTTATGTATTGTTTGAATAATTATATTTGTTGTATAGGCTACGTTTTGAATGAGTGAGTGAATCACAGATGACACAAATGAAACTTAATATGCAAAAGGAGAAAGTCATACATTAGTTAGAAATATATAGCACTATTTTTGGAGGGAAATCAGTGATTGCAGATTTGCACTCCAGTGTCTGGATGGGTATCATGAAAACAAAACAGAGAATATTGGATATTCCTTCGAAGACGAGTCATTAACTTGCAGATGCTGATGCACCTGACTTAAAACTAAGGATATAACTTTGACCCTATGAATTTGTAGGACTGGCTTTTCACATAAGATTATCTATTGCGTACTGGTTGGCATCAGTTTGCCTCTCGTTGAAAAAATGTTTAGCATTGAAAGTCATGGCTCCTTGGCTCTGCTGTAATTTCTCTGACTGATATTTTCGACGCTCTTATTCTGTTCTCTTGGTAGTTTCTGTGTTCGGATAATTTTATCCTCTTGGGGGATGATGAATAAAGTATGTTTATATCATAAGCCATTAGCATATTTGTGTTTTGAATTAGTATTTAAAATGCTACAATTTGTGATTTTTTTTTAATAACCTAACTTGCTCATCTTCATACTCATGGCTTATTTCATACTTGATGACATTTGGATTGGAAATCTCCGTATTACTTTAAAGTTTAAACCTAACTCAGAAAATTGTAGTTACCTCTAGCCTACCTTATTTACGGTCTCTTTGGGGAGTATCTTAATTGCAGTCTCAAGAGTGCTGATTTAGTTCCATATTGATTAGAAATATGACTCAAATAGATTTTATAAAACTTGAGTAATCTTCACCCTTTTAATAGGTTGTGTGTGGAATTAGCCCGAAAACCAAATTTTAAGAATTTTATTTTGTGGTTTGCCCCCAAAAAGCAAGAGGGTTCTTGTTCCCTTTCAGTTATTAAGTTTTGAAACTCAGCCTATATTGTCAGGACTTAATCATGGGATGGTCAAATGAATTTTTCCTCTCAATGTGAAAGAATAATCTACAAAATCTAGATATGTTATCTGAGAGCTCTCAAATATACAAAACATGACTACTGTGTCTTGTACTGGCTGTTCCATCAATTTGCGCTGGATCAAAACATCCATTCTCTTAAAGATTTAGAATTTGCTCCTAGTTCCATTTTTGCAAGATCTAGTACCATCACTTTCTCTCCTTGATTTTTTGTTAACCGATTTTCGATCTTCAATGCTTGCTTTCTGGGTCAAAACAGCTCTACTTGTAGCGTGGTGCAATTGATGATTGATCCTTCATTAGTTAGTTTATCTTTTACACTTATACATGTGATATCAGGTTGGAGACTTGGGTCTGTCCAAAGTAAAATGTCAGACACTGATCTCTGGTGGGGTGAGAGGAACTCTGCCGTGGATGGCTCCAGAATTGCTGAACGGCAGCAGCAGCCTTGTTTCAGAGAAGGTTTATGCTTTAGCTTAATCAGTTTGAATGGTTGATGTTTTGATACCTTCATAGTTTATCACCCTCTAAATGCAAGGCTTGTGTTTTGATATTTGCTTAGGTTGACGTATTTTCATTTGGCATTGTGATGTGGGAACTCTTGACTGGAGAGGAGCCATACGCTGACTTGCACTATGGTGCTATTATTGGTAACTTTTCTGTTGAATCCAATTTTGTGATTAATTATCAAGGTTTAAGTTAAATTGATCGGTTGCACATGGGGTTACTAAAAAATATTCAGGTGGTATCGTGAGCAACACTTTGCGTCCTCCTGTTCCAGAATCTTGTGATCCAGAATGGACATTGTTGATGGAGAGATGCTGGTCATCAGAGCCATCAGAGAGACCAACCTTCACTGAGATTGCCAATGAATTGCGTTCTATAGCGGCCAAGATCTCTCCCAAAGGACAAAATTCTCCCAAAGGACAAAACTCTCCCAAAGGACAAAACCAACAGCTGCAACACTCTCCATTGCACACTCAACTCCACAAATGATTTTTCCTTAATTTGTTTTTTTCATCCAATTGCATATTATAGGGGAAGGAATGATTCGTTAATTGGTTCACAAAGATAGGTACCTCCGAGGTTGTCATTAAGTGTAGGTTTTAGTTTTACTGCATATTTTCTATTACTTCCAACCCTCAACACGAAACGTGTCATATGAGTGTGAGTAAAGAAAAAGGAGATAAGAGAAAAACTGTCAATATTCTGATATTACTTGTTAAAATTGTAAAAAGTTGTACCTGTAGTGTTTAAATCGCGTGCATTCAATGAATTTTCATTGTGAATATCGCGTGGAAGGTGTGTTTTATGTCTTGGTCCAAGGTGTGCCACGGTTGCAATAATTGAGCATGGCGCCGTGTGGGTAAGTCAGATTTAAAATATTAATCATCCTAACTTCACTTCGAGGCTAGTAATATATCATCAATGAGTACTGTTAGTGTCTTCAAAGCCTTATTTTTAGTTTTATCTTATTTTAACTCAACTTCATCACCCAACGTTTCCTTTTTAAATTTTGTTTCAACGATTAATTTTATAAAACTATTTTTCTATTTATATTTTAATTTTTCTCTACTTAGAAATGAAAGAACTTCCTTTTAAGGTTTCATCAAATCACATCGGCATATTTTAATCAGTTTTTTTTTTTTCTCATAAAACCTAAATATTAAATATTACACTTAGATTAACATACACTAACATGCTAAAGCAATCTTATTGTGAAAGCAAAATCTCCATGGAATAGGAAGATATTTGCTTGGAAACTTCCAAATTCAAAGTCCAAAAGTGTCTCCTAATTTTCTTTGACTTTTCCTCCTGCATCTCTCTTCTCCTATAAATCTCTACTCAAATTTAAAAGCCGCCACAACCAGAGGCCTCTCACACGAAAACATGACATCTCACGAGGCAAGGCCATTGGTGATGGAAATGGAACGTGAGGAATATTTCGATGAAGCCAGCAACAGTGGCTGCGGATGTGGATGCTTCAGAGGTTTTGACATAAAGAAATGGTGGCGAGAAAGTGACGAAGAGGATAAAGGGCTGCTTGATGAGAAAAGGGGCGAGGGAGAATCATGGGTGGTGGAGAAGCTAAGGAAGGCAAAAGAGGCCTCAGAAGTGATTGCAGGTCCCAAGTGGAAAACTTTCATAAGAAAGATAAGTGGGTATGGGAAGAAGATGAAGCAGCAAAGAAACAGGTTCCAGTATGATGAACAAAGCTATAATCTGAACTTCAATAGTGGGGCTCAGAGTGAAGATGAAGGCATGCCTTACAGCTTCTCAGCCAGGTTTGCTGCTCCGGGACGCCGCCAAAATGAATCATGATACACGTGCCTGCATGTTTTTCTTTTCTTAAAAACATCTATTGTTGTTGCCTAAACTTGTTTTTACATGATTGTGATCTTAATCTTGTGATTATCATTCATTGTGTGGAGATGGTATGTTCTTTTCCCACCACTTTTAATAAAAATCCGATTTTTTTTTAATTTCTCTCTCCTCTTGCTAAACTTTCCTGAATGGAAACGTGAAAAGAAAACTAGTAGAAGAGGGTACCCACCAGGCAAAGTTTAGTTTGAACAATATCCTCTTCTTGTGATAGAGATGGAAGAAAAGAATTTGGATTGTTCACGCAAACCATTAGTTTTTTGAGGATGAAATGAAGTCACATTTGAAATTCTAGACATATTGGGATTTCACTCCAAAAGTAAACGCGTTGGATTGAGGAGGCGTCGGAAATAATTTATACTTTTCCTTTGGTTTATGTATGCCAAATACTTTTCATTCGCAATTCCTATAATATTGAAAACATAGACCTCGTCCACAGTGTTAGCATTTTTAAAATTATATAAAAAATCTGAATAATTACTAAATATTGTAATTAAAAAATTATGAAAAGTAAATCGTTTAAAATATATTTTAAAGTTATCTTATTTTTTTTCTGATGGATGAGAAGTTAAAAAGAGTTTAATGGAATACTTGTATAAAAATTAGTTAACTTATATATAAACTAAAGGTAATTAAAAAAAAGTTAATATGTACAATGAAGAAGTCTCGTAATATATTGTTATAGATGACAAGTTTACATTGTGCACCTTTTGAATGGATACAAACACTACGCGTATGAATTGTATGAATTTTATGTAAGTTTCACCAGTAAAATACTAGAACTTCTTAGTAAAAGCTCTCATAAAATTTGTTTAATACTAGATATTGTAAGTTAAAACAATATACCTAAGTAACGTGTTGTTTTAATTTTTTAATACTTTGCGAGGAGTATTATATACATTACTATCGTAACTACAACAGATGGATGCTCAAAGAAAGAAAAAAAAATCTATATTTAAAATCTCGAATAAAATATGTCATTATTATTTCTTTCTAAAAATTACACGCAATATGGAACTAAAAGTTATCACCAAACCGGCGCAAAAATTATTATAAAAATGAGGCAAAAAGTCTTGAAAGATGGAATGCATGATTCAACCAATGTTTAGGGTGTAATATAAATAAATTTGGCATAGAATTCTCACAAAAAACTCTACTATATTGAGCTTCTGCTAAAACTAAAAAGAACAAATTGTACTATGTCACGAATACTATCCAATATTTATACCATAATTGTTGATGGTTTACAAACGAGCGATATTTGTAATTAACCTTTTTTTTCATATGTCAATATTGATATCATAATTCATTTGACAAGAAATCTTATTTGAATCAGAGTTACAATGCAATCGAAACCTAAAGCACAAAATATTAAATTAAATCTTCTCGAGATCAATCAAGTATGTACTTAATGATTGCAAAGAAAAATATAGTAATTAACCAAAAAACTTGATAGTCTTGTTTATAGTAATTAACAAAAGAAAAATATAGAAATAAAATTGGAACTTTTTTTACTACATTTAGGTGTTACTACTTAAGATAGTTGTTCAACAACTTTGAACTTATAAAGATTTATTCCTCTACTATAAAAAATTTATCTTTTTGAGTTGATTATGACATTAATTTGTAAATTGTAATTTAGTCATATGTTCACCACAAACATGTGTGAATCGAATCATAACCATTTAATCCATAAATTTTTAAAAAAGCAGAAAAATATATAGGTATCAGCATGCTACCCATTAAAAGGAAAAGGAAAAGCTTAATTGTGCCAGTATCAATATCAGATATCAAGCAGCAGCAGCCTCATATACAACAATATCAAGATTAATTTTCTATAACAGATACTATTTCTAAACAGTGATTTTATCATAAATTTTTCCTTAGTTTCAGAGTCCAGAATTTCAGATTCACGCTAACTAACTGGAAGATCTAAGAATCCCCGGTGAGCATCCCCGCGAGCATGCATAAAAGAAGAATAATACCAATAATTTTTGTTCAAAATATGCGACCCTTCACATGAAGCTCTGATTACTGCTTTCTCCTGCACTGCTAGCAACCAAAAATAGTAATCAGATGTAGCCATAAAAGATTAGAAAAATTTCAAGCCATCCTATTTTCCTTTTTCATATATAATTTACTTTTTAAGTTTTTATTACTGCAATTATTCCTATCCACATAAAATGCTACTTATTAATTACTTCTTCCCATGGTATATTTTGAACATCGATGCTGATGTTAGAGGTGTAAATTTAAGTGAACTTGATTTGCTCAACTTGAACATGACAGGCTGAGAGAAAAAATTAGTCAAATAAGTTGCTTCATTTAGTGAGCTATACATAACCTGACCTGACTCACTGTGAATCGATAAGTCTTATTTCTTCTAAAATTGGTAAAAATAAATAAATAAAAACCACACTTTACAAATCTAAAGTACTGTAAACCATTACCAACGACCATCTTAATAACCTTTCTTTTAAAAGACTTAAAGAAAAAGGATAAGTTAATTCTCTCCATCCAATTTAAACCCAATATGACAAGCGGGTTAGGTACACTGACTCAAGAAAAAGTGAGTCTAAATTTCATTAATCTTACCCATTGATGAACCAAGTTGGCTTATGGATCACAACTCATATTAAAGTTTTAGATAATCAATGATATTTATGGTGTTAAATATATAAATTAATTAATCAACTAAAAGTGAATCGTTATTTCATGAATCTAATCCATTGATGACCAAGTTGGTTTATGCATGAATCACGACTCATTTTTAAATTGAAGAAATGTCTCATACATGATTATTGCGTTAAATAAATAAATAAATCAATCAATATATAAAGCAACAAGGCAAAATTGAGTTAAATAAACAATATCCAAAAATGTATTTTATTTAATGATGTGATACCACTTAATGATAGCATTTAATAATAACATAGTCAAATTCAATACGTCATGATATGAAGAAAAGTTCTACATTACAGACTTACAGTATATCAAAATTAAACTACCAATTGATATATATATTATTCGAATAAATTACACGAATTCAAACATTAATCCATAAAACACAGCATGAGGTTGGTTTTTCAAACTTAACGACAATCATATGACAGTTAACCTACCTCTTGCGCTTGCTTTTGGTGTTACTAGAGGATGAGGGGTTATTAGTATGCCAGTTCCTTTTCCTTTGATTTATGAACCAATTATTTATCTGCTTTAATTGCAACCCTGTTTCCTGCACCAATCTAGCCTTGTCTTCCTCCTAAAAATAGAGACTCGGTCATGCTCACAAAAATATATGTATCTGTATATATATTACACTTCTTTTTATGTTAGAATATAAAAATCGAAAGTATAATATATGATTCACATGTATATCCAAACTTACAGTGGGGTATGGCCATTTAGAATGTGCTTGCCACCAAGCTTTCAAAAGAGATGTGGTATCCCCTGGAAGCTTCCCTGCTCGTCTCTTTCGTAGAATTTCTTCTCTTATGTCCACAATCTTCTCCTTGTAACCCTGATAGAGAAAGAAATTTCGTAAAAGTGATCCAAACTGTGGTGTTCAGAATGCAATGCCAAGTCAAATCACCTGTCTTGACTCTTTCTCATGTTCTCACAATTAAAAGTGACACGTGAGACAAAAATAAAGTGGTACCTTTTAATTGTATGTCACTTATAATTAATTAATATAAAAGGGAGTAAAACAAGATAATAAGTTGATTTTAAGTAGTGTTTAACATCGTTTGTGGCTCCTTTTTTTTTCAGAAAAAAAAAAGTGCTAAACACTAAGTCTAAAAAAGATCTTAGAAGAAAAATAGTATGGTTTAATTTTTTAATATTTTCGTTAAGGGTGATTAAAGTTCCCATATTTTCGTAATCCCCAACTTTTAGATAAAAAAATATTTATAACTTTTTAAAAAAAATTATCACCTATAAGGGATTCAATTCATAATTTTTAAAAAAATTTGAAGATCAAATTCATCAATATTAAAATATAAAAACTTTGATAATGTTCCATCATAGAAAACATAAAAAAAAAAAAAAAAAAAAATTTTCTCAAATAAAAGTAGCTGACACGTCTTCTTCTTTATCTTTTAAGGTAAAAAAAATGTTTCAACTTTAAAACAAATTTTAAATCCCAAAAAAATATAATGCCAAACATAATAAGTATTAAAAATATGGGTAGGTTGGAATAGTTTTAACAATTACCTGTTTTAATTCATGCTTCAGTTCATGCCTGACTCGCTCCATCAAGGATCTTTCAGTCTCAGTGGGGACAAGAGGACCAAAGCCAAGGGTTTCGCCGCCGTCGAAGCTGCCTTCGTATAGGTTGCCATTGCTCTCTGCCTGATCATCTTCATCGTCTGACATTGTTGCACCCGTACCTTCTCCAGGAGATACACCTGCATCCTCATAACCTCTTTAAATTCATCCTTGTTATACATGTGAAGCATGAGACATGCAATAATCATCACGTCGATTTTAGAACTAATCAAAAGACGCAAAATATATACATAATTAGTGGTAAGATATGTTGTCTTCATAGCTTTACACAAGAATTTAAAAAGTATGAGATACTTGTAGCTTTTAAGAGAATCTCAGCTCATTATTCAACTGTTTGTATTATAATCTAGATCTATTATTGCTTTCTGATTCTACTTAGTGAAGACTACTTTTAAGGATATATGCTTATTACTATTAACTTTTCCAAGCTCTTTTGAAAGGGATGGAGTACTTCTTTTCAGAATAATAGTTGCATGTACCATTTATGTAGCCAATCACATTATTAATTACAAAATTTACTAAACTGTGATATAAACTATTACTAATAAGTAATGTGTCGACAGTTCATTTAATATAACTTGGATGCACCACTTTGAGAATCTCTCCTTCCATTACATTGATTGAAATGCCCCTGTGAAGAAGAATTGAAGTTACGGGTGCCCCGGTTGGTTCTGTCGTGTCTCTTTCCTCCTTCCATCTCTTAATAACTAAAAATTAACATGTGGTTAAAAATATTCTCTTCTTTTCTCACTCTTATTTATTAGTTATTTCCATCAATATTTGTTTTAATTGAGTGACAAAGAAAATACACGAAGAGGACAGGTAATTTAATTCATGGGAAGAAGCTGTGGGGGTATTTAATAGGCTCTATTTTAGGGCATCCAGTTATGGTAAAAATTGTACATACTGTTTGATAAAGTAGGAAACGGCTTTATCGATTCTCAATCAATGCTTTGCATGTTAAGTTGGACACGGGGACGTGAAGGGAAAATAAATTCAGCAACAAATATTTAATCTCTTTTCTTATCTGATTATCTTTTATATGATTTATTTCACATAATTATATCACCGTTTTTACTACTTTCTTTTTTCATTATACCTTTCACTATGCGCATCTACCTAGTGCAAATTTTACTGGAGAAGATAAAATCTCTAAAGGATTATGTCTTGACATACTCAAAATAAAACCAATCTCTTCAGATAAAAAAGAAAGGGACAAATAAAGCAATCATGAAAGTATTATTTTTAAATCATAATGTATCAACAAAAGATTGAAGAAAATTACAGCAATAATATTTGTAAATCTCTTACTAAATATTTATGTGGTTCCAATTTTAACACCAGTAAAGAAGAACATTTTTATTGTCTCCTTTCCATTTCATTAATTTAACTTCTATTGAATAATACAATCAAAGATTACATTTTTTTTTTCACCAAAAGAAAATATTTTTTCTCACGTTTAATTAATGAACAAAATTAATTTTATTTTACTTACATTTTTTAAACTATATGACTAAAATAAAAGGTTAATATAAAAATGATTTTTACATTTAATATTTTTGTAGGTAATAACTTTAACACTTTATCTAATGTAAAGACATTTTTAAACTCTAATATTTATAAAATTAAAAGTTAAATTCAATGAAAGTTTATGAAAGAAGAAAAAAATATCAACCACAGTGCCACTAGTCCCACTATCATGAGTGGGAGGAATGAGAACATTTTAATTGGTCAAATTATTATTCCTTTAGTTTTTTCTTTTGCCAAAGATTAATATGCTATTTCTTTATCAAGTTTTGTATTTTTTTTCTTGATTCATTTTACCCACTCATTTTCCCTTCACTGTCACCAACAATTCAAGCCCCTACTCTGGGATCTGAGTAAGGACCACCTCAACCCGCTCTTCGTCATTTCTCTTTCACTTTTCTATTATACAATAAAATACTTAACTCCACATCTCAACGGTTAATTTTAACTTCTTAATATTTGGGCACTGTTATATCTCAATGTTTGAGAAACTACATGAGAGTTGGATGTGGATATCTTGTATATATCTCCTGATAATTAAAGTGATAGGTCATTATTTAAAAAAAATGGTATTCTTCTCTATAATATGATAATATCCTACTATTACTCTTAAAAAAATCTGAATTTGTTGATTGAGTTTCCAGCTCTGCAATGTATATGAGATGGGCATACATTAAGAAAGGTAAACAAACATTCATTTATTATAAGTTAATTCAGAATAATTTTAGCGTATTAAATTTACAATTTTTTATTTTAAAATTCATATGTACCTAGTAGGCATACATAGTGTAGTTTTACTTAATATTATTTTGTATTTAATATACTTTGAAATTCCTAATTAAAAGTTAAAGAATTGTAAGATCTCTCTCTGACATTCACACCAAGTCTAATTAAACTTATATTTAACATGACATTTAGAAAATAATAACAAATTATTCTAAAAATTAACTACAATAAAATTGTTTATAAATAAGTGGAGTGAAATGTGTACCTAAACTAAGTATTATCTAGCTCAACTCTTATAAACATGCATTTACTTTTTTTTCTTTAATCTCATTTTCCTCTCATTCTCTTGTTATTTTTATCTTGTTTTTTCTATTTAAATCTCGCTTAAGTTTTGTTTTTGTTCTCTCTCCTTCTAGTTTACATTTTTTTTTTTTGTTCCATGGAGAAAGACAATGAATGCAGTGAAAGTTTTGGAGGAAGGAGAGTGTGTGGTCTGCAATCAGTTCTTTCAATTTCCTTTTTCATCAATTAGTTAATTAATTAATTTTCTCTCTCCTGGTTTTGTTTAGGGAGAGAATATTAATGAGTACAAAAGACAGGGTAACATCTAGGGAGCGAGGAAAGATGCTGAAAATTTACCTGTCAAGCTTTGCAGAGACTGCTCCAGATCCCAACAAGCCATCACTGCCTCCATGGCATGAACACGGACATGCTGTTGCAGTTGTTCTTTAAATGCACAGAGCAACAGAACATAATGGGTCTGCGAAAACTCAAAAAGGAGCTTCAGATAATTTACAACTAAGAAAAGACCACAAGAGCAGCAAAGATAATTAATGTTAAACAGTTAAGATAAACCCCCAATATGTTATTTTAATTAGAATGATTCAGCATTAACATTTCCATCATACAAATATAGTGTGTTACATATTTTGCATCACTCCAATCATTATATGTAAAGTAAATATCAAGTCAGAATCAAAGTTGAAAATCAGCAACTTAATTATAGTTGATTCTACCATACACTACAGGACAAACACTACGTCCAGTTGATACGTACAGAATCACCAAACTCCGTATCCCCTCATTATTGTACTTGGCGAAGCCAGAAACGTACATTGATGAGGAAGTAAAGGTTGAGAAAACTTGATGAGAGCTTCAACTTTGGCTCAGAACATATTCCATAAGAATTCAAGAACTGAACCATCAAAGTTTAGCAAAAAGGGGAAAGGAAAGAAAAAAAGAGTATGTGAACAAGTGGGAAGATCATGACAGCATTAACAGAAAAGATTCCATAAAGCACTCCTAAAGGTCATTGTAGGAAGCAGCAGCAAGAGAACCCTCAAGCGTAGCCACTCCATGACAAATCAGATTCACCAAAAAATAATGCCTCGTACCACCATCCATCTAAAATCAAACTTCTAAAACCATCATTCCCAATATCATTTTCATCATTCTTATTATTCATTTTCTGATTTCTGCTTATATGTTATAGCTAGTCCACAAAAACTTGACATGAAAATTTCTCAAAAGCAGCATACCATAATAAAAAAATGAGTCAATGAATGAGGATAATCGGATAGACACAAAAGACAAAATGATTCCCTAAATCAGAAAGACAAGAAATAATTAAATCCACTTAAACCATAGATGATTAAAGGTTATTTTCAAATTTTGACAAAGTTAAATACATAAAAGTTAATTGAGATTATGGAAGCGGAAATTACCTAATAATTTATTCAGAGCAGCACTTAGAAGAATTGAATGAAATTAAGATTCTTAGAAGGAGAAGTACTCCTGGGAAGTGGGTTAAAGTAGTGCGACAAGAAAACACACCGAATTGAAGTACAAAGAAAGCAGAAGGTTTGTTAACTTACAAAGGAAAAAGAAAAGAGATAAACAAACAAAGAAACACAAACCATGAACTGATCAAGCTCCTTCTCATCCACGACGCCGTTATTCGCCAGTGCAGAGTACTTTTCCACCACGCGCTGCGACTGCTGAAGCTGCGCGTCGATCCTGGGAAGCTGGTCGACCGGCGTGGCAATCCTGAGGCAAGACACGTGCGCCGATAACAGTTGATCATAGAGAGGGTGTCCAAGAATGTCCGCTTTGTATTCCCTCAAATCCTCCGATTCGCAATTGCTCTCGCCGCGGTTCCGATCCGCGCTTTTCTCGGCGGCGCCGTCGAGGAAATTCTGCTGCCGCTGCTGGTTCACGTTGTTGAGCCATGTCGGTGGGAGCCTCTGCTGCACGTCTCTTCCCTCGCTCAGCTCTTGCTCCTCCGTGAAACGCTGGAACGCTATTTCGTGCTGGAGATGGTCGTGGAAAGCCATAGTTAACCGATTGTTCGCTGTTGTTTTTGTTTCTTCTCACTACATTTTAGTGGTTTGGTGACTTTACTTCTCGATTGAAGTGAGAGAAACGTGGATTTGAAGGAGAAGGAGTAACACCGTGTTTGGGAGTAGAGGGATTGATTATTTTGTTTGTTGCTGTTGTTGAAGGTGATGAGGAGTGGGAAGAAGAAAGGGTGAGAGAGAAGAGGAAGAAGGAAGAAGAAGTTTGGAAAAGCACTTTTTATGGAAAGACTTTTGGAAAGGTCGACGCAGATATCGAGGATAGGGGAAGATCCAACGGTGGGATTGGCGATAACGTGGAGACATTTGTGGATAGTACTCATTGGAGCTTTCCTGTAATAATAAAGACAAAGATGGATAAAAAATGGATTACTGGTCGATGTGGGAGGCAGCTACATGACATTTCTTTATTGTTAAGTTCCACCTATGACAAATAATCTACTCAATCTTTTCTTTTTTAAATTAATTAACACAGTGTCAACAGGGTATCAGAAGGGTATTTTATTTTTTAAAAGAGGAGATTTTTTTCATTCAATTTCAATTGGATAAAGTCCGTGACAGACCCTTTGTTAGAGCAAGGGTTATTGAATTGAGATAATTAAACTTCCCAAAACAATATGATCACATAAGAGTTGATATTTCCTGGTTCTAAACCTGCAAATGGGTGCAATACTTTATAGTGTGGCATTTTCCTTTTGAATGAAGTGAGAAGTTTATAAATGAATGTGACATGAATTGATGAGTATTTGACCAGCAAGTCAAGAAGAGATAATTATGACTAGGCTTAAAATAGGCATGAAGTTGGGGGTTAACGTATTTCCATGAATGAATCTCTTTTTTTGCGACTAATCTGAAGACATCTCCGAAACATTAAAATTTTGTTGGGAAAAGTTTTGATGGGTGAAGTGACAAGGTGCTTTTCCAGTTTCCATCGACGCTAATGATCTCTTGGATCGAAAAGCAGTGAGGCTATGGTATGAGGAAGGCATCGTTTTCGTTGTAAAATAAAACAGAGGCTGTGTGTGTGTCTGCGTTGTTTATCTTTTTTTTGTGGTGGAATGGGTCGGTGTCAGGGGTCCCAGAAACCCAAAACGACGTATGAGAGGGTGCGGTAGTGGCAGTGAGCATGAGGCCCACACCGGGCAGAGTGGACGTTGGCGTTCCTGAACTCGGCTAGCCACTACCCAACCCGACAGCGACCTCAGCACCCACGACCGACACGCGTCACGCCCAGGATTCATGGACCACTCAACCAGTACCTGTGTGTTCCAAGATTTGGGAGTGCGAAATAAAGTAGGAGTGAATCAGGTTCGTACACATGCCCTATCTTAACCATGCACCATGTGGACCCCACAAGCATGGTCATTGCCACTGCTGCATGCATCCATGTTATCGTTACTTCATCACCCATTCAAACAACACCATTTCTTTCTTTCTTTCTTTTTACCCATTCAATTTAATTTTAAAAACAAACCATTTTCTCTCCCTTCTCACTACCTCTCACCTATTCTCTCAGCTACACTCAAAAACTTTCCATCTTTTTATCTTCCCTCATCTACCAGTCCACCATGATCACAAGCTGCATCAACACTTCTTTGAACCACAAAAGCTCTGTCTTTCAAGGTAAGTCACGTTTAGGAAAGGTTCTTCTGCTTAAATTGCATGTTTTGTTCTTGACATGATGAAAAAACAAAAACAAAAACAATGTGACTGTTACCATGCAGTGGCAAGAAACTACATAATCAGATGAACTTGCATCAGTAGAATAGTTAAAGAGAATGAGGAAACAATAGACACAAAGAGAATGTGGAATGGATGTTTTACCTTTGAGGAGATCTTGAAACACTATTAAGATATATGATAATCTTTAATTCTTATCTTAGTTTCATAAATTCAAGCGACCAGATTCCTCATCTTTGGTTCCATTTCATTCCCTGATCCGTCTCTGTTGCATAACAAATGTGTTTGCGACATCAAAAGGAGGTATTTGCACTAATTGGATCATGCTAAGGCTAAGACAATGGTGTTTGGATGATCAGAAAGGCGATTTTGATATATAGGAAGGCACTCCAAAGAAAAAGTAAAAAAGGACAACTAAAATTGAGTGAAACTTTTGTGCCCTTTCGTTCATTTCTTGGTCTTCTAAATTAAAAATCCATTTTTTTTGCAAATATTATAAGTGGCACATGTATTCTTAGCCAAAAAAAATGACCACTCGTAGTAGTCAAATGTAATTTTTAAAGGATACTGAATATAAGGGTGAATTGAACTGTAAAATGAATTAGAGAAAGTGATGGATTAGGTTGGAGTGGGACAACAGTGGTGAAAGGTACTGGGATTGTTGGAAAATGGAGCACAAAAAATTGATTTTTAAATTTTGGACTCAACTAAATTAGTAAGACCAAACGCTTGGGAGATAGATGTAATTAGTTGTAAGAGGGTTAGTTACTCACAAATCTCATGAATAAGATGACAAATAAAACAGTTAAGAATGATTTTTTGGGTAAATCCAATAACTTATTGCACAACTTTTGAAAAGAGCTTGAAGAGCTCTAACATAAGTAGAGAGATGAAAATGTAAGTCTAAAGGCTTTTCTAATAAAAGTGGGTGGATGGGGAGGGTGGAAAAGATGTAAGGGCTAGGGAAGTAGTTGTAATATTGGCAATGGTATAGAGAGGCTTAAGCTAGTGTGGTCCTAACGATGAAGTGAATGTTTGCATGGTTTTGTGGTTAATAGTTATGAGAAGTGAAGGGAAAGATAAAGATATTTGGGAAAGGTTTTCCACTAGAGATGGAGGAGGTCGTTTTTAGCTTTTAAGGAAGCATAAAGCTTCCAATGTGTTTTGGAGTGTAGTATAAGGAGTGCATTCACATTACAAAGGTGAAGTGAGTTTATAGAGTAAGTAATTTTTTTTAACACCACTGTTATTTTTTTACAACCATGTGTTGAATAGGTGTATTGAAAAACAGTAGTGTTAAAACATAATTTTCTAATTTTTTAGTATATTTTGAAGGGCCTTTTTTCATGTCTTGGATGGATTTGGGAGGCATGAAAGTTATCAAGGAAGACACCAAAAGTAAAGAAAGGGTAATAAAAGGAATGAAAATTGAGCGAAATTGTCTTTGTCATTTCATTCATTTCTTTCTCTTTTAAAAAGATGCAATTTTACAAACATTGCAGGTGAGACACTTCTCAATTATTCTTTTAATTGAAAGTATTATTAGTAAAGAATTGTTGTTCTAATCAAATGTAACCCTGGAACCCTATGAGTTTATTAATCTCCTATTGAATCTCTACCATTCATGGCTAGGCCACTATCATATCCTATAGAGTTGTTTGTACATCTATCACGTAAAACAAATTTATATATTTACTTTTTTTATTTTATTTTTCCTTTCTATTTCTTATCTTAATTATTTATTAAAAAAAGTTTTCTTTATTTTTCCTATAAATACTTGTTCAAATAAATCTTTTACATCTAAATTAGATGAATAAATAGACATTGACTATTGTTATTTTCTATGTATTTTCTTCACTTTCAAACACTTATAATTTTAATTAAAGGATAAAAACAAATAATAATAAAACATTCTTATGTTTGATCTTATATAGCGCAAGTGTTTTTTTAATAGATAATATAATATTGTGTAGTCTTATTTTACATTTGATAAACATATGATATGTTCAGACAACATGTACATAGATTTAAGCTAATTTCTTACCACATAAATATACATATTCAGCAAAATAGAAGAGAAAACATATAATAACCTTATATATGTAGAAAGAAGTTATCACTCTTTAGTAAACAACTATGTGATCTTTGGATCCTTAATCAAATAATTTACCTTTCTTAACTATGAGTAACTGTGGATCATTAATTAATCAAATAATTTACCTTTCTTGATCAAGAATAATTGTTTGGCAAAGAATACTTAGTTATTAATTAGGATTGATTATTATTCAAGAAATACCATACCCATTTCATTCAAAAATGATTGAGTTTGAAGAATACTCAATTTTAGGCATAAGTTATTGCATCCAAAGAATGAGCAATTTTTAGCTAGGAGTTACAAGGTTCAAATAATACTCAATTTTAGTCCTAAGTAGTTGGATTTAAAGATTACTTGATTTTTAGTCATGATCAGTTAGATTTAAATAATACTTAGTTTTAGTTAAGAGTAATTGCTCTTCAAACAATACTCAAGGGATTAGTTAGCAGTGGCTACAAATCCAAACAATACTCAAATAATTAGTCTGGAATGGTTACTAGTCCAAATAATACACAAAGGATTAACCAGAAATTGTTACATATTTGTAATTCAAACAATACTAAAGGGTTACTCAACTATAACTACATTCTTAAATAATACTCAAATGATTAATTAGAATTGATTACAAACATAAAAATATTTAAATAATTAGTTAAAAGTGGTTATGAAGTCAAATAATATTCAAAGGATAACCCAAAAATTATTACATAGTTAGTCAATTTTGTGAAAGTTAATATCTTAAAAAAGGAATTCAGCCACTACAAGTAATACCTAATAAAGAATCGTTTATTCTTCATTGGACAAAGTTCTAACCATTTAATTGCTAAGAGTTTCACACAAGTGTTTATATTTGTATATGAAATTTTACGATTTTAGATAATTTAAATATTAAATTTAAATTGATTTTTTTAAGGTATTTAACTTTTCAAATATTTTATTTAGATAAGATAGTTAAAATTGGTTAATTTTTTTATTTGGATAAAATATTTCAATTAACATAAAATACAAAATTACTACTTCAACTCTTTAAATTTTAACAAAAAATAATTAATAATACATTACTCAAAAAATATAGTTTATCTCCACACAAAAAGTAGTCACCGATATTAGTTAAAAAAATTACTAACAAGTATCAACTGAGAAATACCTTTAAATTATATCACTATATAAACAAATAAAACACTCAGGTCAACTACAAAATAATTGTTGATAAAAATCAATTGAAAGTTATATCTATTGTATTAAAAAATATTGTGTTTGACATCATCAGTGATGTTAACAAAGAAATTTTTAGTTAAAGTCAATTGAAAAATAAAACTAACCTATATAAAAAAAAAAAAAAAGAGATATACAGCTGAAAAAAAAATGACGTTAAGGCGAGAATACCTTAGAAAGAATAAAAAATAATATTCATGAATTTGAGGGATGAAGTGATATAAGGAATTACAATTTTTACTAAATTTAAATTTTATTAATTTTTATGTTATTAAATTATTTTCATAAATTTTTAGAATTTTAATTTACTTCAAAAATTTATCTAAATAACATATTTCTTATAAATTCTTTATAGAAAAATGATTATACTTAAAAATGATTCACATATCACAATGAATAGCTGCGATGACAACACATACTCCGTCCTAGGTGAGCATTTCGGGTGTGACTACCATGCAACAAACTATGATATTTTTTTATATTTTTTCTAATTGGATGATTAATAGAAGGTGAAAAAAAAAAAAGAGAATTATACTGAAAACAAAACAATGTGAAATATTTAATTAATTTATTATTATTATTATAATAAACAATAGCTTCTAATTGATTGTGGGTGATGAGACTTTATGTTCTTCATTTTCGAACAAGTTACTTTAAAATTTTTGTGATACTGAGTTATATTAGGAATAAAATCATTTTATTAAATATCTTCCACACTTTTATGGTCTTTCTCTTTACTTTTCACAATAAATATATATATATATATATATATATATATATATATATATATATATATATATATATATAAGTTTTTTTACTTAATACTTTATTTGGATTAGAGATGAAAGATGGGAAAATCAAATAAAAAGTGAAAAGGCTAAGAAAAGTAAAATTGTTAAAATTGAATAATATAAATAAAAACTATAAAAATTATATATATATATATATATATATATATATATATATTTTCATTGCTGATTTATTTATTAATTTTATTATTATTTTAATTACTTAGTTTATTATGATAAATAAAACATAAATATTAATAAAAATTAACAACATAATCAATTATATAATTTATATGTAATTGATTATGATATAAATATACATTTACTTATGTTTATAACATTACTTTTATTATTGTTCTTCTTCTTTTTACTGGATGGGTATGTTATAACAATTATTTTTTAACCCTTTTTCTAAAAGTTTCTTTTTTGATTTTGGGTCTCCAACCGCTGATAGAATAGGGAAAGATATATGTAAAAAATACTTCTAAAGTCAATTCTCATATACGAGATATTAGAAGTTGAAAGATAAGATAAGACAAAATATATTTTTATTAATTTCTCTATTATTTGTATTGGTGATTGATATGTCATTCTACTTTTTGTGAGATAGAATGTGTAAAACAATGAAAATACTATTGTTTGTCAGATGGGTGATGTGAAATTCGAAGTAAGTAAGTAATGATGAAGAATTAGTTAATTGATTGAGATTTGTATTAATTCAAGGACATATCTATCTGTCACCTATTACTAGACTGACAACTTTATAAAGACAAAAGACTCTCTTGATCATATAATATTACTATTGTTAATTATAATAATAATAATAATAATAATTATTATTATTATTATTATTATTATTATTGTTTTTCGTTTTTGTGTGTGTGGAGCTGGATAGAAAAAATGGATCCTTTCATATGCAGATTTTGGAACTAGATGCAGTGAAGAAAAATTTCTGGTGGAAGAGGAAAACCAAAACAACATCATTTTTGATAGCCAATAATTCATTAGAAGAGAGTTGAGATCTAATGAATAAAAACATAATAACAAATTATTTTAATAATTTAGAGTTATATGTAATCATCATAACTACCTATTAAGATTCTCTAATCTAACGTTAATCAATAAATGCATATATAATTATAAATACTTTTATGTAATTTAAACTTAAATGCACTAATTATAGAGTTACTCTCCTTACTCTCTCAACTAAATAATTTCAATACTTTTTCTCTGTTCTTTTATATAAGCATTTCACACACTATTTTTGCAACTAAAATAATAAATTTATTTTTCAAGCATTTCACACTACCTTCTAGAATAAATATATTATAAATAATAATACTTTACGATAACTTTAAATCCTCATAAAAATATCAATCTATATATGAAAAGTTTTCTAACTTGAAGCATCAATAAAACAAATTCAGTAGGTGCCAAAAGTAGTTTTGAGGGAACTGAGGATATCCACTGTTTCTTCTAGGTAGGACTTTGGCCATTTTTAGGAGTTTAGTTCCACAAAACTTTGTTCCTCCAATGGCTTCTTCATACTAATTTCATTTTGGTTTTTCGAAGTAGACATCTTTTAACATAGGATACTTCAAAATGCCACTCTTGTTGTCCAAATATGTCATATAAGTAGTATATTTGCTAATTAAACTTCTTTTAATAACTTGGAATATGTTGCTTTTAGGTGTCATTTTAAGTAATGTTTTAATTTCTAATTTTGTATATTTTTATTTCTTTTCATTCTTAACAAATTTATTAACATTTACTTTTTATCTCCTTTTACATAATATTTTTTTTTATGAAAAATACATAAATAATTGAACTGAAAACGTAATTGAAATAGCTTGTCTTTAAATTGTAAATAGAATTATCCAAAATATATTTATATATTCATAACACAAAATTAAAAGTTTATAGGGATGTGTAGCATGTAATTTTTATTAAAAAAATTACTATTTTTAATAATTTATTATTATAATATAAAATAAAAACTAAAATAAAAATATATTAATAATAGATTATAAGTCTTTCATAATCAAGTATGTATTCGATAAATTACTCTAAATCAATTTTATTCTTGCACCATAATTGTTTACGATATATTTATACGCACAATCAATTATGTTGCCATACATTTCGTACATGTTATGGTGATTTCGTGAAGAAAGTGTACAATAACATCCATCTCTCATTGTTGCATTTCTTCGTGTTCAAACCACCACTCACTTTTTTCTTTTTCTTTTTGTCTTTTGTTTTTCTCTTTTCCATCGTCATCTTTACATTAAAATGATGCCTTATACTGTTCGATTTAGAGAAAATGAATAAAGAAAAAACAAGTTGAAAAAAAAGAGAGAAAAATTATCATAAATAAACTTGAATGTCTAGACGTTTAGTAAAATAGAAATACGTAATATATATATATATATATATATATATATATATATATATATATATATATATATATATATATATATATATAAATATTTTTATA
>Ga0099825_1001935_pt1 | contig 27031 bp, 12 predicted proteins | sample SiratroredBW_FD_76838 | JGI IMG/M metagenome (GOLD analysis project Ga0099825, IMG submission 76838) | Root nodule microbial communities of legume samples collected from California, USA - Siratro red BW | ecosystem: Host-associated > Plants > Roots > Nodule | place: USA: California | collected...
AATATTTAAAAAAAATATATATATATATATATATATATATATATATATATATATATATATATACATTTACGTCTATAATAGAAAGTTCTAATCCTAGTAGTCAACGTTTAAAAATATTATAACGACAATTTTTTCTTCTTTCGAAAATGGTTAATATTTGCATTGATACGGGAATATTATAATTATTTTATATGTTGAATTACTTAAATCAACATTTATCTTATCAGTATTTGTCTCTTCTCCTTGCTAATTAGTAAAATATTTATTATATCTTTATTCCTGTTAAATAATTAGGAAGAGATTATTTGAATTGTAATTCATTAGAAAAAGTTCAATGGAATATATAATCATATATCAAGAATATTTTTAACGAAACACATTAATATAAAAAATTTGAGGTAACAATGTCGAGCAAACAAGTGATGCTGACTTCGGACAATAGAAATTGGTCAACGAATACAGCTTTGAGTATTTGAGATTCAGTTGGAGCCAACTAACAGTGCCTCCGAAACAAAACCATGTCCGGTGACAGCGAAAACACCGTTGTTGTGCGTCCTCTTTCTTTACTATGCGTCTACCCTTTTCATTTTTGAACCTGAAAAATGGAATCTTGGTTAGTAACTGTGTATGTGTGCAGGTGGGTTGTGGAGCGGTGTCGGTGGATTTCTTGGCCACTGTTGCAGCTTATCCAAAACCAGATGACAAAATCAGAAGCACTTCCTTCAAGGTCTTTTCAGTTTTATGTTCACCTATCTTATTTACCAATAATCTCATATTGTCATGATAATCAATAGCTATAACATCTCTTTCTTTCTTTGGAGTTGAATATGTGAGTTGTTTGGTTAGGTTCAAGGAGGTGGCAATGCAGGCAATGCCCTAACCTGTGCCTCTCGCTTAGGACTCAAACCAAGAATAATTTCCAAGGTTTTTATTAACACACACAATGTGGGCATGTCTTTTTTTTTTTCTTTTTTCCATTTTTGTATTATGTTTTTTTCATTTCCATAAGGTTGCAGATGACAATCAAGGCAGGGAAATATTACGTGAGCTAGAGGCTGATGGGGTAGATACATCCTTCATGACTGTAATTATCTCACACTTTCAATCTCTTCTTTTTCTTTTTTCACATTATAGTGGCATAATATGATCGTGGCTTTGACTGTTTGACTTTCACAAGCCACTTTTTCAGTGTAGATGTTGATTGTTGAACATGTATTAGCCTTTTACTACTTTTAGAGTTTTGACCATACTGTTCACTCAATAGTAAAGAATGTAATGAAAAGCTATCATTTCTATAGCAGCCACTCTGTGATCTGAAAACTCCTTGTAGTTGCTATTTTCATCTATTCACACAATCAGCATCTCAAAATCATTGGATGAAAGGTGAAAGGCAGACGACTAATATTTTAGCTCACAAAAAGAACTTAGCTTTGCAATATGAGCTGTGCGGTTTCATCCAATAGTTAAATATGCTGACTGTGTGAATGTATGGAAAAGCTGACTACACCAATCTGATTCCTTCGATAATCTGCTGCACCAAATATAGCCTTTTTTGAAGCTTACTGCACTGATATACTATATGGAATTGACTATGTCTGTGTGATCTTAAATTTTCAAACACGCTTTGGTCAAAGTTTACTGTTTGGCTCTTTTCCTGTTTGTGTTTGTTTTTATATATAATTTTCATTTATAGTGCTCGCTCTTATGCGCAGGTTTCTCAGGAGGGCACTTCACCATTTACATATATCATTGTGGACAGCCAAACGTAATGATCATTGACTTACTTGTTCCTCTTATACCCCCTTCCAAGAAGAAATTCTCATGAAATACAATAAACATGATGTCTATATTTTCATTTGTTGTATGAAAATCACCTGACATGAGGTTCCTGCTCTGGTTGTTTCGTTATAGTTGTTTAGCCCTTGCTTTTAACTATAATTTCGTTATAATTGTGGTTAATGACTTTTTCTATAATACAGTGATTTCTTTACTCTCTCCCGTGGGCAGTTTACTTCATAATTAGTATCTCATGCATACATGGTTTCACCATCTTCATTGTCTCCATTGAGTAATATAATATCCGAATTTCAGAAGTAAAGGGAAATAGATTAGGTGGAGTGGATCTACTTGAGGTTCCGGCGACAATCTCCTGCTTGGTATTGATTGAACATAAAATAGTGGATACTGCAGTATAGTTTAAACAAAAATGAAATGAACTAAACCTCTTAATCCATACTTCTCTATTTATTTCCCCCTTTTTGGTCTGTTCATCAACTTGTATACCTGAGACTGTTGTTTTACTCAGCAGTTAGTGCATGCATGAGAAGGAAAAATAGATTATCCTTACTAAGGATAAAATATAATGGTTCATAATAGTAAGATCTTCAAGCATTTGCTGATAATGAGAGATTATATTTGTAATTGACTAATTTTTATTCTAATTTTTCAGTAAGTCCCGTACTTGTATACATACCCCAGGATATCCACCGATGAAGCCAGCTGATCTTCCCGAGTCAAGTTTGTTAACTGCATTGAATGGAGCAAAAATGGTTTATTTTGATGGGAGATTGCATGAAACGGCTCTAGTTGTTGCACATGAGGTTATTAATTTTATATTGTGAACTCCAAGTCTAATCACCATATGAAATTTCTAATCCCGCATTCTCTCGAAAATAAGAAAAATAAAAGAAAGAAGGTGAAGCATGCAAAACTTTCTATATTGAATTCAGTGAAAAAATCAACTTTGATAACTTTTAATAATATTTTATTGAAATGGTACCAATCATTATATCACTAATGGTTGAACATGATATAACGACAGCTTATATGGTGGACAAATTTATAAGGGTGAAAACACTGCAAGGGATAATAGATTTTTGCAATTCCATTAATTGATATAACATGTTTTGTTTTTTCAATTGTGTTGTGTGTTGAAATATCCACTTAATGTCTTTTATAGTTTGTTTTCTTCCGGTAAAGGAGGTTCAGAATGAAAGAGAGCATCATCTGATGTGAATAAACAAATTCTCATATTTTCCAGTACAGGCAGTTAAGAAGAATATACCTATCTTAATGGACGCAGAAAAGCTGAGAGACGGGTTGGATGATCTCCTGAAATTAGCGGATTATGTTGTGTGCGCTGCACAGTTTCCACAGGTATGTGCATTGGTTCCTCTGGAATTGAATATACAATAAGAATGTGCAATATAGAGGTCTGCCATGAACCTTGATGTTCAGAAATGAATTGATTTTAATATGCTGCCTTTTCATTTTAATTGTCTATCAATAAATGTGTTTTTAGGCGAGTCATATATTAAATCAGTCTTAGCATCAAACGTCTTTAAGTTGTGTTCTGAAATTGTGTTCTGTATTTCTTATATAGATATGTTCTTGCATAAGGTATGTTTTCCTTAATCGTATTTTCCTTTTTGTGAAGATGAAGGGATATCACTTTCTAATACCGAAGATAAATGGATGTTCTTTTTCTACTTGCTTTAACTAGTATATAGTATAGTTTTGGATAAATTTCTGTCCCTTACATTTGCCGAAACCTTGTTTCATTTCCCTTTAAGCATCACTATACACATCTGATGTACCTTTCTCTTGTGAAAGGCATGGACAGAGGCATCAACAGTTCCTAAAGCATTAGTTTGTATGCTTTTGAGGTTGCCAAAAATCAAATTTGTGATTGTAACTTTGGGAAAAGATGGTTGCATAATGCTTGAGAGAAGTTTTACGGGTACATTCCCAATTTTTTCTACTTTTTATTTTCTTTTAATGTTAGGTTTTCAAGGGTGAAGGGTATTTAAAAGGTTATCTTGAAGAAGATGATCTTATGCTAGCACTGGACCGAATTAGAATGTTTACATTGCATATTAAGTGTATGTTGTGTTTTCTTTTAATTTAAACAGTTCAAACTATGATTTTTTTTTTCAGAGGATCCTTCCACTGAAGAAATGGATGTTGACCAATTACTAGAATCCCTGGAGATGAGAAAGAACAGAAGGACACACATCCCAACCTGCATATCATCAGTATTCACAATGAAACTTTAATCACTTTTCTCTACTTTGATATTAGTATCACTGAAGTAAAATCCTGTTTGCAAATAATGCAGCAGATAATAGAAACTATGACTATTACCGATATATGTTTTCTTTGGACAGTAATGAGGTCCTCATGGGCGTCTTAGGCCCTTAAGCACAAACAGACCCCTTTTTCAATAACCTGTGCAACTCATTATTTGTTTCTTTATGGTACTAAAAAAGAAAAATCTATGTTGGTTAAAATATAGAGGTTAACGATCTAGCAAAACTTGAAAGACATTCAAGTGATACCAGTAAAACCTTTGCAAAAATAATTGGTCCTTTTAACAGTCCTGCATACATTTGCCAATATTTGACATGTGTTCTGAAATTTGTGAACAGCTAAGTAAATCGTTTTACAAAAATGTAAACATCATATGCAAGCATAAGGAAATCCTTGTTAAATCAGCATTTATTTTTCCCTGTTATGGTCTTTGTTTTAGTATATCAATCGGTTACAAGCCAAATAGTCAACTACCTAAACTGATGAATGAGTGCATGACGAAGAGCAAAATCAATTTTCTGGGTATTAGTTGTGATATTGTGGATTACTTGCATCTTTGAAACTAGGGAAGGGGTTGTAAGTTGTAACTTGAACATTATATGCTTATTTGTGTTTGGTAAACTTTTTATTTATATCTTTATTTTCCATTTACTTTCCAGTCAGTGACAAAATTGCATGCAGAAGGTATAGGAACAGTTTTTGGTAAGTTATACGTTGGAACAGCTGAGAATGTACCTCCATCAGAGCTTATTGACACAACTGGTGCTGGAGATGCATTTATTGGATCTGTTCTCTATGGTAATTTACCAAATTTACTCCATATCTTTTCCTGGTGTCCTTCAAAGGACACGTGCAAATTTTATACTTGCCATTCTTGCTACATCCTTTACCTTTTGATAGTAACCTGTCAGTCTTCATTAAAGTTTTCTGATTCTAAAAGGTTGATTTGGAAATAGATGGATTCTTCCTCTTTGGTCACAGTGCTGTATAATAAAGTAGTTCCATTTTTTATATTAAAAATACAATTAACTGTTTTGCTTTATGATATATACTTGCTCAATACCATTCCAGCAATTGTGGTTGCATTTGGTTTTGCTTTTATATTTTTTCCAATTTCTGTTCCCCAATTTCTCCACCACCTCCTCCCCAACATTTAGTTATTTGATTTTCAAAGTGGTTACTAGCACCCTGTTAAGTAGTGAAATAATGTGTGCTGTTTTCTATTGGTTTCAGCTATGTGTGCCAACTTCACGCCAGAGAAAATGCTGCGCTTTGCTGCTACTGTGGTAAATACTCATACACTCAAGTAATAAATAATTAATAGAAATGGATAATGCATGCCTATTTTGTAGCAATGCAATGATGAGTTAAGTTTATTGCAAGAGGCTTATGCGTTCATTATGATGGTAATTACAGGCAGCTTCCAAGTGCCGAGCTATTGGAGCAAGAACTGGTCTCCCTTACCACACAGATCCATGCCTAGCATCCTTCATAAACTAGCATTCTTTAGCACTGAAGTGAACCATATGATTTACAATAAAGTTTTTGGTCAGAGGAAGTGATACAAAATTGCACATTTCTTCTACATTCTTCTTTGTTTCATCAAATGCAATTTAGATTGCAAAGCCAACACTCCCTTGTTTGTGGGGCACAAAATTTACTCCCAAACTCTCTTCACATAATTAATCCCGGCTTATGTCTACGCAAGTGCCAAGATACCATTCCACTTTTTTTTATAATTTATTCCCATCTGAAGATCACATGGCCTTGAGTATATAATGCTTGATGTAGATATATAGAAAAAGGAAGCACTGAGCTTTGTTATAAGTGAATTTAATAAAACTGTATTGCAGAAAAGGAAGAATAAGAGAAGGAATTTTAGATATATCGAAGAAAAACAAAAAACGACGCCGTTGCCGGGGATCGAACCCGGGTCACCCGCGTGACAGGCGGGAATACTTACCACTATACTACAACGACTTCGATGTTTGCTCATTACTTATTACACAACTAAAAGATAAATACGGCATTTGATAAAATCACCAAGAGCAATCTTCTTCGCCACTCTTATCACAACTAACTCACTGAACTCGAACTCAATCGTTTCTCTCCGCTGCGATGATAACGTGCATGTCGAAGCTGTTAACCGTAACAAATGGCAGTGTCCTCCACAATAATTCATCTCGTCGTTTCCATCGCCGTTTCTGTTCCAAAATCAGAATGTCCTCCGACGCGCTTCCTCCGCTTCCAGAAAATCGCATCGTCGTGCGTTGTTTCCCCCGTCACACAGTCTCTCTCTATATAAATACATAGGTTTGTTATGTGATTTTGATGTACAGGTCGGGTACGGAATGACGGCGGTGGATTTCTTGGCTACTGTGGACCGATTTCCGAACCCCGACGATAAGGTCCGAAGCCGTTCGCTAAAGATTGAAGGAGGCGGCAATGCCGGCAATGCGCTCACCTGCGCCGCTCGGCTCGGCTTGAAGCCGAGGCTGATCTCCAAGATTGCGGACGATGCGAACGGCTTTGCCATATTGAAGGAGTTGGAAGCCGATGGCATCGATACTAACTTCATTGTTGTATGATTAATCTTATTTACTAGTTTCCTCTTCGTTCCTGCCGTTCCAAAATTGATTGATTATGCATGCAAGCAAGCAGTACTGTTTTTCCTGTTTCTACACGTGCGCAGTTTGTTACGTCGTAAATGCTTTATCTTCGTATTAATAATAATGATGATAAAATCGACTGAGCACGAAGATCAATTAACACATGACATGCTTTTAGCTTAACTAATGGTTCTGAATTTGAGTCTTGGTAAGTAGCTAGGTTATATACAAGGTGAGAGAGTTTTGTTATGCATAGTTTTATAGTTGACAAATTCATTTTGATCTATGTATGGAAAATCTCTACATTTTACTATTTGATTCTTTGTGTCTGTCAAAGTTGTAACAGTGTTAGCTTTCGTATTCATACTTGGCATCGTTTTCTTTTAGTTTGTACCTGAAAATTTGCACTTCATTGTAGTCTATATATCAAAAAACTTATCTGTTTTAATCCCTACACTTGATGCATATTTTTTGTTGAATTTTTTATATCACCATAATGATTTAACCTTGTTCTGTACTATTGTAAAATTATCTGTTGAAGAAGAATTCGATGCTTAACTGTTTCAATTCTAACCTAATTAGTTCTCATGTATTGAATTGAATTATTTTTAATTTTTTTTATCTTTCAGGTATCGAAGGGAGGTAGCTCAACGTTTTCTTATGTAATAGTGGACAACCAAACGTAAGAGTTTCTTTGGCATGTTTTTCCCCTACTTTTTTCCATGATGAACATTTATTTTGGTTTCTTTAACAATATGAACAAACATGCAACTTTAAGGCATAAAATGACATATGATGATCTTAGAAAAAGATTTTCAGATGAGTCATGGCCTGATACCTGAGCTCAAGGGTATTGCAGTCACTTCCTCCCTTGTTCATTGTGTTCTGAATATATGTTATGCATAAAGGTGTATTGGTTTGTTAATATCATGACAAAGACTTATGTTGTTTTAAATTACTCATGCAACTGCCGTTTGATTAACTTTTGCTACCGCCCTGTGTGAAATGCATTTCAATTTGTTTATCACATCATGACTATTACTAAGAACTGCAGCCATAATGCTGGAAGTATATTTTTATTCACTAAACTTCTTGTATGCTTTATTTTCAAATTTTTTTGCAGAAATAAGTGCGATTAAGCTTATGCTTTAAAATAGAAAATTAGAAATATGTGCTTACACTTGAGGTAATCTGCCTAGGATTTATGTAATTTAATCTAGTTAACAAATTATAAGTAATAATTCCAGAAAAACTCGCACAAGTATCTACACCCCTGGAGAACCTCCGATGATGCTAGATGACCTGCCCCAGTCAACATTATTATCTGCATTTGATGGAGCAAGATTAATTTATTTTGATGGAATGTTTCCCGAAACTGCTATATTTGTTGCGCAAGAGGTAATCATTATCTTTTTCTTCTTACGGTTTTTTCATGATTGCAGGACAACTTTTTTTAGGTATGCATACTGCTAAATGATAAATCACTTTTGGTTGTCAGTTGATGCATCCCCTGTGGGGGGTTTGGTTTTTCTTGTAAGTGAACTTTTTTACTTTTACCAATCTTGGTTAATGGGATTTATAATATTGGGATGTAAGTAATACTTTATACACTTAGTCTGCCCGAACCTGATCTGCCGTGGGTGCTGGGGAAGGGTTGAAGTTTTTGATGGAGTCGTTACCAAGACTTTGGCTTTGAACATCAGACTTTCGTTTTTTGTTTTTTGTTTTTAAATAAAAAACACTTGTTAAATTAATAGATGTGTAAAAGTAGTAGTTCTTGAAAGCAAGCCCTATAGGAAGTTGAATCATAGAATCACACCTTTTAAAGCTTAAACAAATTAACCACAGTCTTAGTCATTGAATTTTCAATTACAGGCAGCTCGTAATAATATTCCTATTTTAGTTGAGGCAGAATCACCGAGGGAAGGGCTGGATGAGCTCATGAAGCTAGCTGATTTTGTTATATGCTCCTCCAAATTTCCACAGGTAATGTAAATATGAGGAACTTCTACCTCATCTTGTAATCAATTTTTACTATGCAAGTTTGGATTCATTAGAATTTTGATAGTACGACTTACTAGAAAATGTTTCTCTTTTCAACATTTAGAAAAAAGGAGATATTTCTATTTGAAGGCCATAGTTTGAAAATACATTTCATTATGTTTTCAAAATGTTCCTCTTCTCAACCATCAGCTCCCCAAAAACAAATATTCTATTTCCATTTACTTTCAAGTTCGTTTTTATGCCATGACGTGCTTTAATTGATTTAACGTTGGCTGCTCCTCCAATTACGTAAATAATGTGTCCATATGCTTCTACTTTTGCTTGTTGTAGTTTATTTAGGATTTGTTTTGTATTTATGTGTCAGGCTTGGACGCTGGCACCATCTATCCCGAGTGCACTGGTTACCATGCTTTTAAGATTTCCGAATATCTTTGTAATTGTGACTTTGGGAGAAGATGGTTGTCTAATGTTAGAAAGAAGTGACAATGGTAAAGGCACTGCTAGCCTTTCAATTTAGCTTCTTGAAGGATGGCATAATGCTCTTAAGTTATTGCGTTAGATTGCAGTTTTTTCTTCAAGAAGCATATGCAACTTACAAGTCTAATACTCTTTTTGGCAGAGGTTGCTGACATAGAAGAAATGGATGTAGAGAGTTTCTTAGAATTCTTATATAAAAGGAAAGGTGATAGCTTGACTATCCCGACCTGCACACCATCGGTAAAATATTGTTGAACCTAAACTTCTACAAGTTTTATTTTAATGTGAAGATATATTCTACAATTCTACACTGAGTATGCAGATATACTAATGAGTTGGGAGATAGTAGCAGTCGTCTTCAGTACGGGATTTTGTATACATTATAGATAGACATAAAATAAGTCCAATTCCATGTCAAATAGATAATGACAAATTAAAAGTTATATAGATTTCCCCCTTATCTTTAGTGGTTGAGTTTCTCAGGCAGTGAAGAAATTCAGAGCAAATGGAATTGGAACAATCTGTGCGAGATTCTATATTGGAACAGCGGAGAAGATACCAGATTCTGAGCTGGTTGATACAACTGGTGCTGGGGACGCATTTATTGGAGCGATTATGTATGGTAGGTGTGGTCAAGGACCTAAAAAGTTGTTTATTTTTCTGTCTAAGCTTCTTACTTGAGACTTCAACTGTTCCTATTTTCTTTTGTTCTTGTGTTTGTGTCACCATTAATGCTAGAAGTGTAGAAAGCAACAAAAACATCCCCATGAGGCCATGCAAGTAGTTTATCTGCTTTCTGGGGTCCCAAACACTTCATTTAATCTTACTCCGAGCTTGTCATGTTCCCCATATATATGCAAGGTTTCTGTCTTAAACTGAGGTCCTTCCCACGTTTTCCTCCCAGAAATCTTAATGGGGCAAGTATAGAACCAGTTTTTATTGGCAACTTTGCTGTAGTATCTATTCAGTTGACATTATTTTGTTATCTGAAGTACCATACAAAATCATGATTGTCAGTTTTGTGTGTTTAGGTTTACTGAAAGTTCTTTTCTTTGTTGCATTGGATTTAAAACATTTTGGATTATTACTTATGCATCCCTGACTTATCTTTTAGCTATCTGTGCAAACATGGTGCCTGAGAAAATGTTGCCACTTGCTGCTCAAGTGGTAAGTTGCCTCAAGATAAAAGGACATCCTATTCTTATAGAGTTGTATTTCAAACCAAAATGGGAAAATTGAATGATTTTTTTCTCTTTTAATACTAATTTCATGGTAATTACTTCAGGCAGCTGCCAAGTGTAGAGCTTTGGGAGCTCGAAGTGGTCTTCCACGTCGGGCAGATCCACGATTGGCATCCTTTTTATGATAGACAGCGACAACTGGTATTCCCCATCAAGGAAGCTCAACGCTCTTGTTTTTGAAGTCATGTTTACCGTGTGGTTCTCTGTGCATGTCTTGTTCTAAGATGTACTATAGTTCGTACAGAATCATGACCTGTGTGATTTTACTTCGCTGTCGGTGTTGGAATTGTTCTTTTTCTGGTGGAAACTTTTCTTGTAACCATTTGCTTTATTACATATCCTGTTATATCTTGGGTATGAGACTCATTCGGTGGTTACTTTCCGGGTGTAAGAACTGTTCTTAAGCAATAATTTCACATGGTCAAAAGATAAACAAGAGTTTGGAAAAATGAGTTGATGTCGCCATAATGAAATTTTCAATATGAATACACACTCTCTCGAGTAAATTGGAAAATTACCCATCTTATTCTGGTGGCCATTTCTTTCTCTGCTCCCAAAATAGTTTTCATGTGCACTCCTGGAGTAGTTAAAAGATCAAACTGTTCCTTTTGATGCCATCACCCCTTGTTGTTACTCTCGTTGTTATCCTTGTCTTTGTGTTATGTCATGGATGGATTTAGAGAATAAATGTTTTGGATTAGGCGATTCAAAAGTTATCTTTTATACATAAAAAATACGTAGATTGTATGACGTGGAAGACTCTTGAATTACACAATTCAGAAACTTTTTTACCAAGAATTTACTTTTGGATTGTGCAAATTTGATCCAGAAGTCAAATAAGTTTTTAGATGGTATAATTTTGAAGTTTTTCTTCACTGAGAATGATTTCTGAATTATAAAATCTGTTTCATAAGCCGACAGGGCAAAGTAGAAATTTTCATATTTATAGGGATTGGAAGGAAATTATGTATGGGGGTGCAAAAAGAAATCCTCCGTTCTCATTTGACCTTTTCCCTTTTTCTTATTGTGGCTGAAAGCCCGAAAGGCATTCTGGTCTTACGTCTAAGCGGTAGAATTTGATATATTTCGGGATTACCATGATAATGAGTTGCCAATTTCTCACTTTTACGATTGAAACTATCATGTAGGGAGAAGCAGAATATTTGGATGATTAAAGCAGTTCTTAAAAGTTTGAGTAGGTTTTAGCCCTAAAGATCAATTTTAGCGAGGGAAACCTCTCTGAAAATAATGTGGATAGTTCTTTTTTGGGGGTAACATCTCGCTTTATTCGTGTAGCGTATGTTAGTTCCCATACATTTTTGGCGTCCCTATCGGTTTTAATTCTAGGAGGCAAGTTACTCGGCAACTAGCAATTGATATTATGAGAAGAAAACTAGATCGTGTTGAAGAGCAAATAATTGTCTTTTGGGGGCACCAATTCTTTTAATCATTTATGCCCCTTTGAAGGATGATATTCTGCTCGTTTATATGAAATTAATCTGTACAAATATATTGTCATATACTGGGAAGGATGGTGACTGAGAGTAAGTTTGAAGATGGCATCATTCTCTTTTTGTTGGAGAAAAAGGATCTTTTGCATGACTAGAAACACTTCCCTGTAATGTAGTTTTGTACAAGGGTGAGAGGGACAAATGGGTGTGTGGAAAGGAGATGGTTTCAACTTGTTTTGCTTCATCCTTTGGTTGAATCAGTGTTCAATTTTTCAATATATTGTGGAATGTTGCTTCTTGGGATCTTCGTAATCTTACTTAAATATGCGAAAGGTGCATTACACGTTCTGTGACACTCTTCTACCAACAACAATACTTATATTTCTACATAAGAAACCTTAAACAATAAAAAAATTGATGATGCATGATAATGATTATTGAGTACAAAAACACGTGTTTCAATGCAATTATGGAATTGTGCAAATATTGGACCACGAAACTCTCGTTTAGATGCCCACACGTCGTCCGGTTGGTTTAAGCAAATAATTAGATTTATGTGATCAATGTTAGTTGATTTGGGTTTCAATCAGATTTTTGTTTGTTTAAACCGAGTCTTCAATCGTCAAATAGAATAAAAAAGCATAGGAAATCATAATAAATTTTTTAAAAATTTGATAAAATATAAATAAAATAAAATTGCAGGATTACATTTTGTAGAATTATAATTATAAAAGATCAATTTGTTTTTTCTCTATACTTTACTGCGGCTTGACCCAAAATCATTGGATATAAATGAAGTGAGATGTTTACTGTAAGAAAAATGCGGGGAGAAAGAAATTGATCTTTGAACAAGATCAAATGGAAAACAAACAAAAAGAGTAAACAAAATTGTCATACCTGGTCCATGTAATTACAAAATAAGAAGTTATCGTTTTATTGCTATTTGTGAAAACAATAGCTGCATAAGCGAATTGATGAGAATGTTATAATCCTTGAAACATACTATTTGAAGCATTTGAACACGTAAATGGAGCCTTCAAACAAATACATACAATCTATAAGACAAGGATAGCAGAAAGAGGACTTGAAAAAGAAAACGAAAGCCATAAGGAGAGCGAAAACATCACCATGAGTACAGTAATAAGTACATTTAAACACACGAAATTAAATAATAACGAAAAGTAGATAAGATAGTAGTTAAGATCTAAATTATAGATAAAATCGTAAATTTATAAGATCATAATTCTATGAAATCGTAACAGGAAAGATAGATTTATTTTTATTTTTATATATATTATATGAAAAAAATAAGTAAAAATAAAATAAAAAATATATTTGAGAGATATTATAAAAGAAATGCATATTAAAAATAATTTTGTTTGATTTGATTTTAATTGAAATTGAAATCAGTTCACCTTAATCTAAAATAAGAATAGTGAAACAAAAAATACTCATAATTCTTAATTCTTAGTTAGTAATTTGTTCTGAGTTTTAATTACATTAACTTTAATTGAACGATGATTTTATTTTAATTAAAACTGAAACTCATTCTATCAATAAATTGAATGGTGTATTAGAAAAAACTATTAATTGGAGTTAGAATCTATGTAAAATTTTAATTATATTAATTTTAATTAGATGATATTATTGCACACAAAGATAAAGTTTTAATTATATTAATTTTTAATTAAAATTAAGTTTAAATTAGATCCTTCCATCCAACAAGATGAATAGTATATGTGAGAAAAATAAAAATATTGTGAAATTTGAATTACATATAATATATGATTTTAATTATCTTACTATTAAAATATCCATTTTAACTACCTACATGTAAAGAAGATAGATCATTGGTACTATGTATGTCCTCTATACCAAATTTTCTCTTTATGTTTTTTAATTAATGAGAAATTGAAGCAATATTATTGCATAATTAGTTTAGTGTAATTACTAACTAGCAAAATGGACAATAATGAATTTTAAAACAATTGAGATAGAATATAGATATGATTATTACAAAAAAAATCATTCTTTTGGTATATTTTTTAAAAGTTGAAGTTAGAAAAAATTATAGTAATACACATTTACTAATTAATGTATTTACGTATACTAATATAAATTAAATTTATTGTTGGGTTTAATAGTTTTCTTAGTCTCGCTATTGTGATCATATTTTTAATTTTATCTTGTATTTTGAATGTTTTCAATTTATTTTTACTTTTTTCAGAATGGGCTAATATAGTTTTTTTTTTCTGTCTAACACGTAACATAAATAAGAAATGACACGTTATAATTTAAAGTTGATTTATTAGCAACATATGACACGTAACATGTTATAAACATGTGACATAAGCAATGAAGTTATGTGTGTTGGTGTAGTAACATACTCACCTTAAATTTGACGAAAAGAATATCATATTAAGTTTAAAAAAATAATCAAATAAAAAACATCCAAAATAATATAACCAACTAAAAAAATAATTTATAACATATGAATAAATTTTTTTATTAAACCTTATTTTTATTATAATATGTAAAATAAATTATTTATTTTTCTAATATAATTATTGAGACACTAGTAAACAAGATATGACTATTGAGATAATGTTAATGACTATTATTTTGCTTAACATCTTTTTTATTTCTCGATTGACACACTTATAAAAAGAAGTTAAATTTATCAAACTAAGAAATAAGCTAAAATTACTGATTAATAAATTCAGTTTTTCACATAATTGACTTTAACTTTATGTGTAGATTGTTTCTAGTTGTTTTGTACAAAGATCATTTTTAGTTCACGTCATAGTCTTTATTATTTTTTGTAAATGCATGAAAACTATCTAAAGAAATTAAATATTTTCTTTTTTTGTCCTTCTTGTGCAAAATAGATTGAAGGGAATCATTAGCATCATATAATTTATGAATTTTGCTCTATTAATGCAGAGTGCATCTTCACACATATGGCCAAACAAACATTAAATATTTTTAAGCATTTTTTCTGACTTGTTTAAAACACGTTCACATTCCCCCAAATATGCCATGTCATGTGAATAAATTCACATTCAACGCAAGAAAAAAAATATTAATTTGCTTATTTATGTAAATGTGTTGGACAACCCAAACATGGAATTTTTTCTATTAATAAGTTGGTGAGTTTAGCACAAAAAATTAGAAGTCAACTATTACGAAAAAACTTAATACCATCTTTATAACTGTTTAACGCGATAAATGTCTGAGGATTTTTTATTTATATTTTGTTCAATATTATTTAGTTTTAAATAATCGAGACTCGACACTGCGTTATTCTCCTATGGGAAATTTTGTTGTTCTATTTTTGTTTAAATAAATTTATTTTGATGTAAAAAAAAATTAATATTGGGAAGTCCTGAATTAACTTTGTAGGGTTCGGATATTTATTTCTTTGTACAAGTACAGTAAATTCTCTTGCGTGATTTTTTTTTTACGATTCAGCTTGCAATTTACTTTGTAATAACTAAGAAGCATATTATTGTAAAAAAATAAAAATAAGAAGCATATTATATACTATTAGATGCGAAGGGAGAGAATAATAGATATATAAAAAAAAAAAAGAAAAATTGTACTGCAACGAAATAATATATGAAGTAAGGTACAGCCCATAACTGTGCTGCAGAAAATTATTCTGATTCCCTTGAAGACTTTATAGTAAATAAGTAATATTGAAAATTTTTATTGTGTTCTGATATCATAATATATTTACATGGAAGCCAAACCTCAATTAGTTTTTGAATGAAACCATCTAATATTTTGAAAAATTTATAAATGTGTTACTGATATATTTTGTTTTGTTATATTATATTAATGTAATGTTTAGTGACATAATGTAAAAATGAAATTAAGATTAAAAGATGCAAACATGACTATTGTGCTGTACAATATATATTTAATTATTGATATCTTGCAATTGTTTTTACTCTATAAATCATGAATTAGTTAATCCAATTGTAAGTAAATATTTAGTTTTAATTTTAGTTTTTTTTTTTATTATGATCAAGGTGTAAACTTAGTCTCTCTATTAAATACATTTTCACAAAATTGATCTTGTAATTATTTTAATTACATAATTTATGCCTTAACTTGATATTTAGTATTTAATAAAACGCCGACGTCTTATTTATGAGGGTACCATGCCACTCAAGGTATTTGCAAAAATAAAGCAAGATATCGAAGAACATGGCAATTAGATCAAAATATAGTTAAATATAAAATACATTTATTCTTTAGTATTAATAATTATTAATCAAGTTGGTATTTAAAATCACTACTACCGCTTAATTTGATTTATCAATATTAGTTCTGTCCAAAAGTTTGGTTTTCAACCTCACTAAATTAGTCAGTTCTTTATCTTTTCAAGTTCAGTCCAAACCTATATTTAATTAAGAATTAATAAAATTAAAACTATATCTTGGTTTGTAGGTTTACCCCTGCTAATACTACTCAATTAAAATGGCACCATTTACATTTTTTTTAATATGAGTTTTAATTTAAATTAAAATAAAATTACCACCCAATTAAATTAAGTAATTAAATTTAAAAATAAATTTTAAATCTAAGTAATTAAAATTTAAAATTAATTTCAAATCTGATAAAAATTAAAAATCTTTTCTTTTACAAGGTTAATGTCATTAATTTAATTGAAAAAATTTTAATATTAATTAAAATAAAACAAAATTAAGATATTTTTAATAAATATCTCTTTTATAATATCTCCCAAGTATCTTATTTTATTTATTTTTATATAAATAACGTAATATATATATTATTTAAAAAGGTAAAATCTAACATCAGGATCTAATAATTTTATAAGTTTGTTATTATCTTATTCATAATCTTGATTTTAACTTATTATATATAATCAAATCAACTCAAATTCGTTATAATTTATTTGCATATATATGAAAAAAAGAAACGAGATTATAAAGTAAACCTTTTTAAACATAATTAAAATATAAAACAATAAAAAATAAACCATCTATCGATCAAAGAATCTCACACGGATGAAAGTTTAAGTATAAGTAATTAGTAATTAATTAAAACTTATCGGAACGGAATCTATGTGGGGGTACATGTGTTAAATCCAAGTTAAAAATCTTTATTGGAAGAGATTATTATATTTAATGTTTAATTATGCCTAAAACATGATTAATTTTAGAGAGGACGTGTGTGAAAAAAAAGTAATTATTAATTTTTAATTTATCATTACTAATTAAAATAATAATAATTAACCATAAGGCTATCTCAACTTAACAAATAAATTATTTATAATATTTTAACACAGTAACTCATGTCATGTGAGTTTTTCTTTGTTTTTTTTTAATAAAAAGGGATTGGTAAGGGTCAAAAGAAACTTAAAAAGGTATTACAAAATATTGACCTATAAGATTTTAAAATAAAAAAAGGTTACGTGAGTCGTTGTAATCACACGTTTTCTTAATATTATGCTTATCACTTTAAATAAATTAACTATTTCTTATATAAACCCACCCTGTGCCAAGTCCTTTAATATTTTGATATTAATTTTACTTTTAATTCAATGTATTTTACTTGAAAGCAGAAACTATACAAATCTGTGAAAAGATGCCGAACATAAAAAAATACATTCATATTGCATTAAAGCAGAAGTGAGATCCAAAGAAAATAGAAAGCAACAGTTGTTGAACAAAACCACTCATTGTTTTCTGAATTGTTCTCCAAAGAATTGGAAACTACTCACTACACAGAAAGTTGGTTTGATATGAAATAAGAGAACAACTCCATCTGGTCTGAACGTGTCTTTAGTGTGAATCAACCACCCAAATTTGTTCTTTCTACTCCTTCAATTCCCACTGCAGAGAGTCAAACTGGTAAAAGGTCCTTTTCTTGTTAGAAGAAAGATCTTCAATATAGTTAAAATGACTAATGAGTCAAAGACTTAGGATTGCTGTTATATAACTTCATCTAATTTTATTAGATTATACGTTACTGTTTAACAATGCAGTTTAAAATATATCATTAAATTGGTGTGGATCATTGAATTCTTCCTATTTATAGACTTAACTAGTGTTGATGAAAACTAAAGTTTTTTAGAGTAACCCTTTTATTCCTTCACTTCTTCTGCACCTAATCTAATCTAATCCAACAACACAACACAAAAATTTGGAAATTTTGGTGCTAAAAAAGAGGAAAAGAAAATCCATGGAACTAAGGACAAAAGAAGAGGAGGATTGAGGCCACTAAAGCGGCATCCGAAGATATTGGCGACCGCGACAGGCGCCTCAAATATTTTGATTTTATAATGTAACCATTGACAGAGTAACGTTTTGTGTCAAAGGTACCGTAATTCATACCAACATTGAGGGGCATTTATGAGATGTCACCCACATAAGCAAACATTTCATTTACCTACGAGCTCTGCTTCTAAATCCAGATGTCACCAACATCATCATCTTCTTTGTTTTTTTACCAATAACCCATAAACTATTTGCCCTTAAAGCCAAAAAAGAGGAGAATACAAATTACAAACACAGAGAGTGTAAACAACACAGCATAACATAAAACCCATAACCAAAGCAAGGTCTGCCGTTGAACCACTAACAGCAGCAGACCAGGGGCTTAATCTCTTCTTCAAAAGTTTTGGTCTTGTTGAAGGGTTTTAAGCTTCTCTTGTTGTTTTTTTTTTTTTTTTCTCCGCATTGTCTCCCAGTTGGCACATATATATAAATATTATTTATATATAGATATACCCTTTTGTTTTTTCTGCATTTGGAGTTGTAAAACGCGTTTTTTGGTGGAAGTTGGGGTGAAGGGGGAGTGGCAAGATCTTTCATTTTGATTGGTGGAGTAGCCGTTGGCGTATTGGCAGTAGATCCGGTTGCGAGCTGAGCTTTTGATCCGATCTCTCTCAGAAATGGTATTCATTTCTCGTTTATTTGGATATTGTCTTGTGGTATTGGTCGAGTCAATTTCAAGTCTTCCGTTCGCTTTCAGTGACGTGAAGCTGACTTTGTTGAACTGAGATTGTTGTTCTCCCTTCTTTCTTTTGTTAATGAAAATGGGGTTCTTGTTTTTCTATGTTAATGGACTGATCTGCTATAGCATAGAAGGTAGGATTGGGCGATTCTTTTACGTAGAACCGATTACTTATAGTTTTTGTGAATGTGTGCTTTTTGCCAGCTGACATTGTGGAGTCCAATTCTATGGTGGACATTGTTTTTTATGTTAATTTTGTTCTTTGAAGAAACATGAAGCCAGAAGGTCTAAATCTGGGAAGATCATAATTTTTTTCAATTTGCTGTTACTTTAACTGATTTAGTAGGGAAAAATAATCTTATTGTGAATGCTGTCTTCTGAATCTTCTGTTCTGAACCATGTACTGCAAATTTGGTATCATTATATTGTTGCAATGTATCATTGATTGATTTAGATGATTTTGCATTGATTTAATTGCAAGGATTGTTTTGAATTTGGTTCAAAATTACAATAAAAAATTACTGTTTTTTGTGTTGAGTATGCTTAATTGAATAGATCTGACCTCACTTTGACAATGTAGGTGCTTCACTTAAGAGTAGTGTATTTAATGGGTTAATGTGCTTGTCTGTGTGATTGAGGAGGACTAGTTTATTTCCTTTCCTATGCTTGTTACTATCTGCGCGGTGTAGCTATTGCTTATTAATCCCCCTTGGTTGATATTTTCAATTAATAAATTTAATTGGGTGTTAGTTAAGCAACTGTGATTGACCTCCTTCATTGAATTCGTTATTTTCTGCTACTGAAATTGTAGTTAAAGTTTCGTAGATGCTATTCCACAATAGAATGTAGTTAAGCGCATGCTTGGTTTCAAGTCTACAATTCATGCAAATGAAAAAAATTCATTTCAAATCCTTCAATAATGAAAAAGTTACCCTCTTTTGGTTCTCCTTCGACTTGAATTCTTGCTTGTTGTATGTGCAACTAGAAGACAAGCTATAATATGCAGATGAACTGTGAGGAAGAACTTTAATTTCAGTGGTCTTTTCAAACACATTATGAAATAGTGCTGAATGTTTCTAACAATGGGGTGTTTAGCTACATTTTCAACGACGTGGGTTTAAACTAAACCCATATTGCAACTTCAGTCTAAGGAAAATTATGGAATAGTTACATTACATGCTGGTTGAGTCATTCTTGTTTTGACTTTCTGCAGCAAAGTCAGGGGATTGTTTGGTTTGAGAAAATGTTACTTCTTTTACTTTTAATTATAAAATGCCAACTTATTATTTCCATCTCCTTTTTTTTTTTTTTTTTTTTTTTTTTATTTTTTTTTTTTTTTTTTTTTTTTTTTTTTTTTTTTTTTTTTTTGATTTTGAAGATTTGTATACTAAATAATAGAAATAACTTTTTTATTGTTTACACCATGTTTTCTATATTTGGGAAAAGTGTTTAAACTTGTTCTTTCCTCTGCAAACTTTAGAAGCAGTAAGCAAAGTAAAAACTAGGTGACATTTGTAATTAAAATTGAAAATTGAAAATAGAAAATGAAACTAATTTTTTTTTTCTCACAACTGCGAACACTTACATTTTTTGTAATAAACAAGCAATTATGTTGTATGACTTTTTCTAGTTTGCATGTGTGGACTTATATTTCAATTGTGGGGATTTTGAGACTTTAAAAAGAGAGAATTTTACTTTTCCTTTTACCCACTGCTTGATTCTCACTCTAGTTATTTGATTATGTGTAAACTATTATTTGATAGTTACTTAATTCTGTGTAGTTAGTACATTTAAGTAGTGATACTCTTCATATTGTAGGCTGCTACTGCCAATCCTATAGTTGGGTCCCAGATTTGGGTGGAGGATCCTGATGTGGCTTGGATAGATGGCGAGGTCTTGGAGGTTAAAGGAGAAGCAATTAAAGTCCTTTGTTCTTCAGGGAAGACGGTGAGTGTACTTTGTAATATTTGCTAAAATCTAATCCTCAGTAATGGATTTTCATGTTCTTGGAAACTTATATTGTTTTTACTTTGAGTGCTTTGATTTCTTAAACATGAATAACTGGTGCAAATCTTTGAAGCATAGTGTAATGAAGATATGTGCCTTATTGAACGTTTTAAACTGTCTGTTCTTGTTTTGCAGGATTGCACTTTTATTCTGTATGTTATATATACATTTTTAATTTAACCCTAAATTTGTGATTCTCAAATGTGTGAAATTTACCCTGCTTTTGTTTGTCTTGAAATTTGCAGGTTGTTGTTAAAGCTTCCAGTATTTATCATAAAGATACCGAAGTTCCGCCAAGTGGAGTGGATGATATGACAAGGCTTGCATACCTGCATGAACCTGGAGTCCTAGATAATCTGAGATCAAGATATGATATAAATGAAATTTATGTATGCATTACTGTTTCCAACTCTTCAAAGTTTGTGTCTGTTGCATGGGGCGAATGGTTCCCTTTATTTTGCATTTGTTAGTATCTACACACTTTCGTACTGTATTGATAAGTGCTGACTAACTTTTTTCTTCCAGACATACACTGGGAATATATTGATTGCTGTGAACCCTTTCGTAAAGCTCCCTCATTTATATGACAGCCATATGATGGCCCAATATAAAGGAGCAGCTTTTGGCGAGCTAAGTCCACATCCCTTTGCTGTTGCAGATGCAGCATATAGGTAGTTTTCATATCTGTCCTGAATAAGGATTGTGCTAATAGTTTAGGAGTCTGACTACACTAGTTATTGTGTATTTATTTAGGCTTATGATAAATGAGGGAATCAGCCAATCAATATTGGTTAGTGGTGAAAGTGGAGCTGGTAAAACAGAAAGTACCAAGCTACTCATGAGATATCTTGCTTACATGGGAGGGAGAGCTGCTGCTGGAGGTAGAACTGTCGAGCAAAAGGTCCTGGAGGTAAGAGAATTTGACATTTACAAAGCTGATTTATTTTGTTAACCTCTTTTCTGCATCTAAATTTCTTACAACCTTAAATTCTGTTCATTCAACTTAACCCTGATGTTCCCCTTCATTGATTTGCAGTCCAATCCTGTTCTAGAAGCCTTTGGCAATGCAAAGACTGTTAGGAACAATAATTCAAGGTGGGAAATAATAGTAAGTTTTCTGCTTATGTAGTTATATTGCAATTATCTTGTTATTGTGTCTTATTTTATTTTCTCACCTGTGACTTCTGCAGTCGTTTTGGTAAGTTTGTGGAGATTCAATTTGACCAGAAGGGAAGAATTTCAGGGGCTGCTATCAGGACTTATCTACTTGAAAGATCACGTGTTTGCCAGGTGTCAGATCCAGAGAGGAACTACCATTGTTTCTACATGCTCTGTGCTGCACCTCCAGAGGTACTGAAGCTATTTTTCTTAAATTAGTTTGTTTCTGGATTTCTGTCATAAATGTAAGTAAATTACCATAGAAACAACTGTCTGAAATTGACTTATAGAGACGTTGATAGAAAATAAGATCTGATTTCCTTCCCACTCATAATCATTGTGTATACTCATTTATTTTGTTTGCATTGGCAAAATGCATTCGAAGTTATTTTTAGGTAAGTTTGTGCTCAACTCTTATTTGATTGTTACTTCTAATTATCTGGTCCTCTCTATCTGACAGGATGTTAAAAAGTACAAATTAGGAGATCCAAGAATGTTTCATTATCTGAATCAATCAAATTGCTTTGAGTTAGAGGGGCTTGATGAATCTAAGGAATATAGGGATACAAGGAGAGCAATGGATATTGTTGGAATAAGTTCTGAGGAGCAGGTATATTGTAGATATATTTTATTTATATTTGTTTTCAGTTTCTTAAAGCTTGACCTATGATTCAATGCTGCGTTTTTCCTTTTCCCCCATGCTTTTTAGGATGCAATTTTTAAAGTTGTTGCTGCGATTTTACATCTTGGAAACATCGAATTTGCAAAAGGGAAGGAGATAGACTCATCTGTGCCCAGAGATGAAAAATCTTGGTTCCATCTGCAGACTGCTGCTGAACTTTTCATGTGAGAAAGCATTGTGCACTTGCATTGTTTCAAGGTTTTGCATTTTATCTTTTGACCTTGGCTCATAATTTTTATTCAGGTGTGATGCAAAGGCACTTGAAGATTCTCTTTGCAAGCGTGTAATTGTTACTCGAGATGAAACAATTACGAAATGGCTGGATCCAGAAGCTGCTGCACTCAGCCGAGATGCCTTGGCTAAGATTGTGTACTCAAGATTGTTTGACTGGTAAGCCTGTGAGCAGATTGCTTAAAAATATATATTTTGAACCTTGTTTCAGTTACTGTATTAATCTCTGTTTCTTTAATTTTCTGTCTTGATTCTGTAGGTTGGTTGATAAAATTAATAGTTCTATAGGTCAAGATCCTGAGTCAAAATCCTTAATCGGTGTGCTGGATATTTATGGTTTTGAGAGTTTCAAGACTAACAGGTTTGTAATTGGTGCACCTTTTGTTGTGTAATTAACCTTGGTTAGTCTTCATGTTAACACTTGCTCCAAGAAACTTATAGAATGTTTGGGAGTCGTCCACTAGTTGTCTTATTCTAAGATGCTAGATTGAATTTGTGACACCATATAGTCCATCCTTAGTTCATTATAAACTTTTTTATACTAGGAATGCTTGTGATAAATCCATTTGTTATTTTGGTTTGCTGTTAAACTACATTTTTAGGAAATGTCATTCCTTTTTTTATTCATTTCTTGTAGACATAAGCTGTAGTTCTACCTTTCTTTACTGTAAAGATGCTGATTTTGTTATGCTTGATTGTTATGTGTACATGCAGTTTTGAGCAATTTTGTATTAATTTGACCAATGAAAAGCTCCAGCAACATTTTAATCAGGTTTGTTGTGATTTTCTTTATAATTGAGACTACCTTTTGCTTGTATATTTGAAACTGTTGGAAATCCTACATTGACTAGAGATATGACCAAATTATAGTATATAAGTGGATAGAAACCTTATCTTATAAGCCAGTTTATGAAATTGAGTTAGACTTAAAGTTCATTTGTTAAGATAATATCAAATTGTGTCACTCGCTATCAGACTACCCACAAATATCTAGTCTTTGGTATGATTGTATGTTGGAGATCCCACATTGACTAAGGATTTCACTAAATTATAGTACAAAAGTAGGTGGAAATTTTATTTTATAAGCTTGTTTTGTAAGGTTGAATTAGGTTTAAAGTTCATTTTTTAAGAGAAACAAACAATAATCTCTCTCTTTTAGATTACTTTCATGCTCTTGTAATGCCCAAATATGTTTTCTGCAGCATGTTTTCAAAATGGAGCAGGAAGAATACAAAAAAGAGGAAATTGATTGGAGTTACATTGAATTTGTGGACAATCAAGATATTCTGGATCTCATTGAAAAGGTTTCCCTTCTAACTCTGCAAATACTCTCTTGTAGGTTGTTTGGTTTTGTCGAACATATTCATTCGTTTTGGTTAAAAAATTATATATTAAATGTGGTAGTGAACAGAGATGTAATTGGTAAATTGGCTTATGGACAGATGGTGCTGTGGCACATTTTCATTGGTTGAGGCATCTTGACCTTTTGTCTGGAAAATGTCTTTGATGTTTCTGTTGCTATATTGGTTACTACATTCTACACAGTAGTTAAACTGAATAAAATCAAATATCAGTTATGTGAGATGTGAACTAGTACTGGCTTAAGTGAAAATAGTTTGCTTGATTTAGTTTTCTTAGATATATCATTCAAAGTGACATAAAAGTAAAAGATGTAAACCTCATGAGTCAATTTGGGTGGATGAAATGTTTTAGTTGGTATTGTTGTTTGAAGTGTCCCTAAACGCTACACTCTGTTTTAGAAAATCTAATAATTATTATACATGATTCTGGAAATCTTAACATGCTTGTGTCCAAACTGCTGCAAACCTAATTAATAGGTTTGTGGAGCATAAGCTAAGTGTTGTGGTTAGAATATTGGATCGGTAGGTGGACATACAAATCAAGGTTATAGAGAAAGAAGCACCAAATGAGGGGAATCATTTTGAAAATCAGTTGATGTGGAAAGAAGCTGCTTGAAAATTTGCCCTGAAAGCAAATGAGACACATGAAAGGGAGAAAGTATTTTGTTTATGGGGGGCTAAATGAATGAAAACATTGAAGTTGTGATTTTTCTGTCTTTTCAGAGACTAGGTTGAATTTATGAATGAGTTAGAAAAGGTAGATCTGATTACCTTGAAATGATAATTAGAAATTGACCCTTTAATGACCCTTGTTTTGCTTCCGCTTAAGTAGAAAAATATCATGTATTTTATCAATGCATTATTTTGCCACCATTTCTGTTAGCACACTGATATCATAGTTGTCTTTGTGCAGGTTGCTATTAGTGAATTTATGATTTACAATTAGAAATTTATGTTGAGTCTTGAATTATCTTGTATTCATTTGCAGAAACCTGGTGGCATTATTGCTCTTCTGGATGAAGCTTGGTATATTTTATGCTGATAGCCCGCATATTCTATCATTATTTTTACTGAGGCTCTGATAGCTGTGTTTTTGTTCTATGCAGTATGTTTCCTAGATCTACACATGAAACTTTTGCCCAAAAGCTGTATCAGACCTTCAAAAACCATAAAAGGTTTACCAAACCAAAATTATCACGTAGTGACTTTACAATTTGCCATTATGCTGGAGATGTAAGTTGGTTATATTGTTATTTTTCATCCAGATATAATAAGTAAATAAGATACATTTATAGTGTAAGCACATGCCAGAATGCTGTATGTGATTTAATCTGTCATTTGTAGGTCACTTATCAAACTGAATTTTTCCTCGACAAAAACAAAGATTACGTCGTTGCAGAGCACCAGGCACTTCTTTACGCTTCAAAATGCCCGTTTGTGTCGGGTTTGTTTCCTCCTTCACCTGAGGAATCGTCAAAACAATCAAAGTTCTCCTCCATTGGCTCACGATTTAAGGTTGGTTATTAGGAAATCAACTCTTTTGTTTTTTTTGCCTAACCTATGTGTTTGAGAAAACAATTCATGTCTTGCAGCAACAATTGCAAGCTTTACTTGAAACTCTCAGTTCCACTGAGCCACACTACATTCGTTGTGTAAAACCCAATAATCTTCTCAAGCCAGCAATTTTTGAGAATAAAAATGTTTTGCTGCAACTACGATGTGGGGTATGACTGCTTGTATTTTATTGTTTTTCTTTTGTGATAATATATTTTGCACTGTAATGGAAGTTAAACCTGATATCATGCAAGTTTATGCTTATTAGCATAGTTCGTCTGGTTGTAGGGAGTTATGGAGGCAATTAGGATAAGTTGTGCTGGGTATCCTACAAGAAAAACCTTTGATGAATTTGTGGATCGATTTAGTCTTCTTGCACCTGAAGCATTGGATGGAAGGTATCTGAATCGTGCATCCTTCTTCTTATTAGTCATTATTCTGAAAGTGCTTACATTTTTGGTATTTTTACTGTTAGTTCTGATGAGGTCACTGCTTGCAAGAGGATTCTAAAGAATGTTGGACTTGAAGGTTTTCAGGTAACTATTACTATGTGAGAGAATCTTTTATCCTCTGGGAGTCTTTTTCTTTCCTCTGGGAGAAGTGGTATCGTTTCCTTTTCTCCCATCCTTGTGTGATTCACTTCTACTACCATTATATCGTCAGTAAATTTGGATGGTGCAGTTTAGGTTTAGGAATGATCACAAATACATGTGTTTGTCAAGCATATACAAAAAATGAATTGCTATTAATGCTCATCTGTACTCACTGTAATGATATCCACCATTGCATTAGATAATTGCATATTGGTGATACAAGGCTTATATTATCTTTTTCTAATTTAGTGGTTTTGTTTATTGCCACAGATTGGTAAGACAAAGGTGTTTCTTCGAGCTGGTCAGATGGCAGAACTAGATACCCGAAGAAGTGAAATCTTAGGAAGGTCAGCAAGCATTATTCAGAGAAAAATTCGTTCATATTTGTCACGCCGAAGTTTCATATTGCTTCGCCTGTCGGCTTTGAGGATTCAAGCTGCATGCAGAGGTATCTGCTCTTTGCTTATTGAAATATTAGCTTACAGGTTGGATTTGGGAAGAAATTTGTACCTTGTGAAGTCTGATGACTTTCTTTGTACTGACTGCAGGGCAACTTGCTCGGCAAGTATATGAAGGAATGCGGCAGG
>Ga0099825_1001937_pt1 | contig 27022 bp, 9 predicted proteins | sample SiratroredBW_FD_76838 | JGI IMG/M metagenome (GOLD analysis project Ga0099825, IMG submission 76838) | Root nodule microbial communities of legume samples collected from California, USA - Siratro red BW | ecosystem: Host-associated > Plants > Roots > Nodule | place: USA: California | collected...
AAATAAAAATAAAATATATATATATATATATATATATATATATATATATATATATATATATATATATATATATATATATATATATAAATTATCTTTAACATTCTTTAGGCTATGTGAAATTTCTTATTTAGAACAAAAATTAAACATAAGATTATTTCATGTGTTTTATATTTCTTAATAATAAATTATCTGCTGGTATTTTTAATTACACTGTTATCAATGTAGATTTACCATATTTATACTGAAAATATTTTCTGCTAAACAATAATTATTCAAGTAAAACAAAATTATCTAACAAACTTTAGACTATTTTATATGACTTCTGTGAGTATTAGTTAGAGCATGTGTGCACTGGTTAATGTTTATAGGCAAAAATGTCGAGCATTAATTGCTTATCATTTCCCACGAACCAGACACGTATCAATGCCAACAAAGTTGGAACGAAAACCACTCAATAAATATGTTGTTGAATAATGAAGGAATGTAGACCCCTTTCCTGAAGTTAGCTGTTGTTGGATAATTCAGACAATAAATGTTACAAATAATTAATTGAGAGGAATAATAATAAGGATAAAAGTAAGGAAAGAGTATAACACACAAAAATTAATATAGTTTCATAAGGTGTTGATTGAATTCTAATTTACGTTCAAAAATAAGTTTCTGTACTTTAAATAATTACAGAAATTACAATTTAAATGTTTTTTTTTTCAAAATTCACAACAAAATTTTGCTTACATAAACAATTAACTAATTCAATTTGATAAAATCTTAGAATGACATTGTTGAAGTTAACCACACTATCTGAAATATTGTTTATTTTAAAATTTTAAAAGATGTTTCAGAAGATTAGAAAAAAATATATGATTAAACAACTTTAATATTGATTTCTAAACTAAGTGAGACTATTAAATATATCAAAATATTAAATATTTCATAGAAGAAAAACTCGACAATCTTAAAATGAAAGCTAGACAATCTTAAAGTTTGCGGAACTAAAAATCGAGATGATCTTTCCAATGTTTTGGCTTTATGTTCATGAATTATTAGATGTATGATGCAATCCTTGAAGCTCGAACCGTGTGTACATATGTGTATGTTGCATACACAAAAGACAATAAAGGTTTTTATTTGTTTTTGTCAACATTCATACGTTTTCACGAACTGATATCATACTGTTATGATTCCGAATACTTGAGACACATCGACAACTCAAATATTCAAAGCCGAACTAATATAAATTTTGTACGTATTAAAAAATGACGATTGATTCTATGATTCATCTTAGTATGTGTTTCATAAATAGTTAATATATTTTCATTTTGATTTTTCCCATTGTTTAGTTTATTTTCTCGTGTACTTGTAGTCTATTGCACGTCTCAAATATCTCTTTCGTCTAAATATGTGCTATTCATATAGTCAAAATTGTCTAATAGCGAACACACATACAATGTCCAAATGATGTACTTTTCATATAGGTGTGAAAAAGATATATAAATAAAATAACTATGTGTATAACTTTTATTAAAAAACGAAAAAGAACGAAGAATGTAAGAAATAGAATAATTAACGATAATGACAGTTTAATTATTAAAATACCGCTTTCTCATTTCCTTCCCAGGGGACTCGTCAGGATGCGACTATACTTCGCAATTATATTAGTTAAAAATGTGTTAGTTTTATTTCTCCATCAGATTATGTAGATAAATGAACATGTACCCGTGTTGCAATAGTTCTTTAGGTCAATAACTTTAATTATTTAGAATAAAATAATTGAGATTTTGTTCATATACAAAGTATAAAGATCAAACTCAATATATTAATATTTCAATTATATTTTAACTTAAAAACTTAAAATAGTAATATTTGATTATATTATTAAAATGTATCCTCATTTTTTTTGTTTTAAAAAGTGTCAAAAAGTATAATTTTTGTAAGAAAAAACACTGAACTTGAAGAATCCAGCATGAAGTGATACGCATATATTTTCTGGTGTAGTCTTTTCAAAGTTTTGAACAGCCATTGAAGTCGCTATCAAATGCGCATACCTCAAAAACCACATTATTGGAGAATTTTTTTTATGACAATTGTAATTGATGAACAGCACTGCAATAATTTTACATGAATGGTTATAAAGTAGGACCTCGTTTCTGCAAATTCAAATGTTCTATGCTACTGGGTTGCCTACAAGAGGATCAAACACGGTTAAGACCAAAAATAAACGATTTTGTAAAGTTAATTAAATCTAAATTCATATTTTTTTAAAATATTATCATATCATAGCACATAATATAAATCTATTAAACAGATCAATCTATTATATTAATAGCCACCAAATTCAATAACAAGTGGTTACTTTTCTCTTCTTTCTTTGAATTAAAATTGCTTAAATTTTTATGATGTCCAGCTGGTAGCAAGGACGTGCAACTTGTTCATCAGACACGACAGAAAGAAAAATGATTAACTAGGTTGGTGTTGCAAACCTGGAGAGGCTGCATTAACCAGGTTTTTCTGGTACAGGGTGGAGCAACCTTATCATTGGTGTTGATTGATAATTTTCTATTTTTGCTGTGTTGTGCTAGTTATGCTGACAAAATAGACACGCACGTATGTACAGAAATACTTTACCATCATGAAATTAAAAAACTTTTTATGATGGCTGCTCCATATATAATGCACAATCTTCTTTCATTTCTGTCAGTAGGGAAAGATTTCAGATTCTCAAATGATTTAAAAGAGAATAGCATGACGCATTGGTTAGTGAATAATTTGAGATGAAAATGAAGTGTGGGGTGAAAACGGAAAGCTTTTCCCAGAAATGTGTAGGGTAGAAATTATATATATGGGTTGGAAGGTTCCCCCAGTGGCTAGCAATAAGCATCTCATAATGCATTTAGTTACGAATTGTATTGTTTTCAGAACCTTATATGGAGTGAACAATTTGATGCATGAATCGAATCGTAATGATATAGTGTTACCATGCCTTTTCAGAAATTTTTCTATTTTATCTTCTGAGTGATGGGTTGTACTACTTTACAGAGGACAAAATCATGAATAAAGATATTTGAATGGAAACATTTTGCTTCTATTTCATAAAATATTTTTTTGTCATAAAAAATTGCAAATCCTAAAACACATATCATGGTACTGTCTTCGATGTCAGTGACTCAAGGGAGCCATCACTGTAACATGAGCAAATCGCGACAAACACCAAGTTGAGCACAAATAACTTTTGTTTCTTCTAATAAATTGAAAGCATTAATGATATTTGCAGATTGTATGTGACACACATTCAACAAGTTAGGAATTTACGTTAAATACCCTAGTTTGACTGACTTGTTTGAAAACTATATTTAAAAAAAAAAAACATTATTCAGAAAAAAGAAAAGAAAATGATGAGTTAAATTGTTGTAAAAAAAATATTTAATTCATGAAAAGGTGGATAGTTAGTCAACATGAGCTGCACATGTTTTGAAATTTATAGAAGGTGACCTTTAAGCAGAATACGATTCACCCTCATTGATTGTTCATTGAAACCGACCCCACCAATGAGCAATGAGTAGATATGTATCATTGTAGATATTTTTGACAATTCTAAAGAGATAAATCTACACACTCACATGGATTATTGTAGGTTTAAAGTAACCTTATATAACTAATGTCATGCACAAATAAAAACACATATATTATTAGAATCAAGGTTATCTTTTGGATCAAAGTATTCAAATCAAAATTACAAACCATATAATATAATCTTCTTAGACATTTGTGATCGCTTTCATTTAATTTACATCACATCATCACATGGTAAAGAATATTAACAAAGCCACGCGTTTTACTCTAGAATCTAGTTAATTTGTTTTTACTATTTAGTGTAAGTTTTCTATGTAACGTTTACGTACTCGTACATAAAATAATAGCTCATCCCTGACCAACCTTTGACCATATTCATGTTAATAATTTCTTCAGTAACAACTGTACTATAGTATAAATTAACAACAATGATTAATAAAACGAGGAATAATTGAATAAACTAAATTGAAATTGACAACGGCTATTTCACAGCTAGTCTACAAAGAGTCACTTATACTTCATTATTTTAGCTTAAGCTAGTCATCAATTAACATCAGCATATACTAATAAATAGTGTAAATTTTGTCACAAGATTCAAGATCAGAACTATATATATCTTTCATTGTATTCTTCTTCTAGCCATTCCGGCGAAACAATGGCATGGAAGCTTCAAACGTCAAGCCCAAGAGAGGGACAAGCAACCTTAAAAAACAACCTTAAAACAGAGTCACGTCTACTTAATTATTTTAGATACTTGAAGTTATTTTAGTTTAACTTATAATAATTGTTTAAATTGAAACTCTAAGTTATCATATTAAAATATTTGTTGAGATAAAACGTTAAGTAATAATAATATAGTAATTTAAGCAATTCCCTTACTTCAAACGATTTAAAAGAAGTTTATTTTATCCATTTCACTCAAATTCAAGTTTGGTTTATGCATTTTTAATCATCCATCTCAATCTTTCAAATACTAAAGTCAACACAATGAGTAAAAGTTATGGCAAAATTGAAGATTCCAACAAGAGTGGCGCCACAAAATTGGAAGAGGCTTCACATAATTTACTTTACTTTATTAATTAGAGTCAAAAAAGTGATTATAAATAAGAAGAAGGATCGAAAATGAACAAGTTCCTCTAAAATCTGAATGGTTGTTCCACAACACACTTGTCAATCTTCAATACCTTAAGAACTCATGCTAACGCATGCGCATGTGGTGATTAACTCTTTTCTGGATTAGGTTTAACAATATATCACCATCAATTATATATGTGTTATCACCATTTGAAATCCTACCCAAGTTCCAAAACTTTGGTAGGGACATACTGATACTTTTTCTGTTTACTATTCTCAATAACATTGATGTGACATCATTAGCAAATAATTTTTTCTTTTAATGTAATGAGAAATTTAATTTTGGTCTTTGTTAATGGAAAAATATATCATAAAAAACATAAACTCTAACAGATATGGGTACTTAAAACAACAGCGTTTAAATAAAATACATTTTTGAGATATAAAAAATAGTTTGATAATTTTCACAACTATAAGGAATAGTTTTGGAGAATCTATTGTGGTTTGTTGTTATTATTCTTATTAGAAAGAAGAAAAAGATATAAATCAAACACTTGGATCCTCTCTTTGTTTTGGGGACCAAAGGCCCAATAGTTCAATACACGTAACAGTGCATGTGAGTAATCAATATGACTCCAACTTCTATTCATCTTGTGGTGTGGCTTTCTTTGGTACGATTAAACTATGATCATGTTTGCTTTTTCCCTCTGAAAAAAATGTGGCAGAAAAGAAGGTTTTGGAAAAGAAGGAATGAGTGGTCTTCGTTACTCTAGAGTATGAACTTAAATTGGATTTAACTGGGTTTATCATAAATTGATTTAAGTTTCAGTGGTATTATACTACAACTAAATCATTTTTAGATGTTATCCTTATTTTCACTTCTTAGCTTATAAAAATTTAAAGTAACACTTATGTTTTGATCTTAAATTTATTAGAATGACATTGATAAAATAATCATTGTATTTCAGATATTATCTGTTTTAAAATTCAAAATTTTATTATAATTTTTATTAGAAAGACGTTTCGAAAGATTAAGAAATAAATATATACTTAAACAAATCTTACCTCGACGACTTCTAAATAATATGTAACTTGTAGGTGTATAAAAGAACTTATACAGAGTAATATAACTAAATTAAGTTGTAGTAACAAGATTTTTCATTATATTAAGATAAATGAAGAAAGTTGTGGCTTTGCACTGTTAGTAATTTCAAAGCTGTGGATATCAATTGATTTTGCTTCTTCTTCCTGTCATAATTGATGGAAGTAATAAAATCACTATCTGTCATACTGATGTTTGATAAATCGCCCACTAATGAAGAAAGCAAACAAAGCTTTCAACATCGTAGAAAAAAATTTCGATTAGTGGGAGATTGATTTCAAAAGTTTGTTTTATTTTTTAGGTTATGTGTATCCTCCAAAGAAAAATCATATTCATGTAATAATAACCACTACCATTTTTATTGAAGTATTTAATGCAGCTCTATGTTTAAAAGTTTAAATTTAAAATAATAATTGAATTGAAATAAACATGTACTATATGCGATATATATGTGGTTCTGTTATTTATTTGATTTGATAAAATCATAATAGCAAATATTTTAATATATTTATTGCTAAAAATCGTATATGGGTTTTATTCAAATAATATTAATTTTCAATATTTTTTTCACAGTAAAAATTATGTTTAAAAGTGTAAGAAAATTGAGTGATTCTTTAGTATGTCCAACTTTTCTGCTCGTAAAAAGTAAAGCGTTTTATGCCTTTTACTTTTACAAATCCGGACGCAACTACAATACATAGTAAATTTTTTTATTCATATAACAGTTAATATGGCAAATAGTCAATACAAATGAACAATATTTATACTAATAGTAAGTATATTTTCATCAAACATAGTTTCTTCTCTCTTTCGATAGAAATACGTTTTATTAGTGTAAAAATGTGTATATGTACGTACTAATTACAACTATCTTAGAAATATTTTTTTATTATAAAACTTTGAAAAATTGTAAATAATATTTTTACTTATGTGCTTTTTGTTATTTTATAATTTAAATATTCGTTTAGTAAGTATTACTGTAATTGGAAAAAAAATATGACAGCGTCCCACTGATTTTTTAAAATATTAATGACTTAATTTATTTTTAATTCATAAAAATACATTATATGGTTATTAAGTTATTACAACTAATATATGTCACAATTAAATTATAAATATTGTTTAAGTTTTTATTTTTTATTATATATTAATTAATTTATTAAATTTTATAGAATATTTTTATGACAGTGATGATGCTTTTATAGTTATAGTATAATCTTACATGGAATTCCTTTTATGATTATATGTATCATATTTGCATTTTTTTTAAATTAAATTTAAATATTTTATAAAACTAAGAATAAAGAATAGTCACAGTTATATTTTTTACTTATTATTATTATAGTTATTTCGTATAATAACTTAAGTTACTAACTTTCAACTTAAGTTACTAACTTTCAAGATTATTGATTTGGGCAGGGAGTAGATGGGCCGCTTCTTCCTGCACCTCTATGTTTTCTCTTGCATCCATACTTCTAAAAGTATTAAAAATACATTTTTAAAATGTTTAATTATGTGATTTAAAGACTTTACGAATTATAGAATTTAAAATTTAAATTTATAATATTTTGTATTAGGGATTATATAATTTAAAATATAATTTTTGCATATCAGTTTATATAATTTAAAATATAAATTATATTCTAAATTATGAAATCTAAAATATATCTTAAATTCTATTATCTAAGATCTAAAATATAAAATAAATAGATTAATGTGGGAGAAATGGTTCAACAATCACAACAGTGATGCTGTCTTGTTTGTCGGAAGTGGGGCTACGGCAATGAAGAGCAAGAGGAGTGCTGAAAACAATAAGAAGATGAAGAGAAGGGTAAAACGATAATTTCGTTTTCTCTATGAGGGTGCAGGAGAAACCATGAAGGTGCTAGAAGAAACGTCCGAATAGATGTTACGATCCATGTCTCCTCTCCAAACTCCAATTATTATCTGACTCTCACAAGCCCATTTCTGAATGGTCCATACCGAAAAAGTTTGATATTTCTTTGGAACTCGGTTTGGATCTTCTAATCTATATCTTGTAAACTCTTTTCTCTGTTATTTTTATCACAATAAGCTCCCTAGTTTATTCAATAAAAAATTTTATATAAAAAAACTATCGTCAACTCTAATACTTAACTCTGTCATTTGTTTTGTCACACATAAATCTATCTTTAAATAATACATATTCTCGTAATAGATCAGTTGCTTCCAATAATAATAATATATTCTATGGTTCATTTTTAGTATTGTTCTTTCCTTGTTGCTTCAAAGATTTTTAATTTCATCTTCTTAGAAGAAGAATTTTGTAGACACTATGATGTTCAAGTTAGTATTGAGTAGAGAATGCAAATAATTTAGATAAAGTTTAAAAACACCTTATTATTAATGATAATTAAGTCTGTATTTATAGATTATACAATGAACTTAATGAATTTGGATCCATTCTGATATATTATGTTATGATTTTATATCAGAATCAGTTATAAAATATCTCGTTATAATTACAATTTAGTTATATTTTGATAATTTGTATAATATAATTTTTAACAATTTTTTTTCTAGAGACTTGAGATTCATTTAAAAACATATAAAACATAACTTACCTACACAATATAAAAAACAAATTCCTCAAACAAATACAGTTAAACTTAATTACAAACTTGAAAACTAACTAATGTGTCATGGAAGATAATTGAAACACCCATTTTAGATAGGATGGTGATATTTTGATACCACTGTTCACCTATTTAACAGTCAATTATATTATTATTTTATTAATTTATAATATTTTATTAATAAAAATAGTGTCAAATAGGAGTGATGAATGAAATATAGTGTTAAACTAATATTCTTCTTTTAGATAACAAGGACCTAAATTATGAAAAATTTAAAGCTTTTAGTCAAAGATGTGAGATGATTGATGGTGAAATCTCACATGAATTCTCACATGTGTAATCTCACATGAATTCCAACCAGTTGAATCAAACTCACTGTTAAACTACTTATTTAGAACTTGAGAGCTGTCAATCTCTTTATTCTTTTCTAATTTTGAACATTAATGATCTCTTAGGGCACTTTACTGTTTCAGGGTTTACGACATTAATGATCTCTCGTACATCCTCAACTGTTTTTGCCTTCCCCACCTCCTATTTTTCGTTCTCAAACAACTATTCCAAGTTTACTAATAGATTAAATTATATAATATTTAAAATATTAAAAAAGTAATGAGAATTCGAATAAAGTTTTTGCATAGAATGAAGTATGTTATAAGAAAAGTATCAAGACATATAGAACCAAGGTTGAATTATAAAAAATGCTTATGATCATGTTAGCTTTTATAGAAAACACTTTATATAAATTTTATAAAAGACGCGAAGTTGACAGTGTGTGTCCGTTTTTTAAAATTTACATACTCTTTTTTTTTTTTTCTAAAAAGAAACCAAAAAATAGGTAAATTGTAACCAATAATATTTTAACTAGGAAGGTTGAAGTCAATGTTCAAACAAATAGTTAAATAAATGACTTTTTTTTATATTAATTTTGTGAATCATATTACCTCTAATATAATTGTTTATAAATGTTTAAAATTAAATTAGCGTTGCTTAACAAAATTTACAACTGGAGCAAATAATGTGATATTGGTTATAAAAGAAACATTACTTAAAAAGGTTATGTGTTGAATGGAAAAAATAATTAAAAATATAAAATATTAATATGAAACCAGTTGTAAATTTTAAAAATTAAGTCAAGTACTCACTTTAGCGATCTTAATATTAAATTTGAGTTTTTTTTATAGTGTTCAAATTTATCTTCCAAATTAAAATAAGTAATTTTTGTATAAACAATATCGCATTATTCTTTTTAAAGATAAATTTTGTTAAACAACATTTACTCAATTTGAAACAATCTTTTATAATTAATGATGTTGAATATCACCTTATAATATATTTGTTTCCACTGTTTTACATGCTTTATCACTGATTAATTATTAATTTAAAAAATACGTTACATATTACTATCAATAAATCTATGTGGATCTTTTTAATTAATAATTGATGAATAATAACGTTTAAAAAAGCATAATGCCGTGAAAATAATCCCTAATTACTTACCATGCAACCTCAGCCTCTGCAAGACTTGAACAAGACGCCAATAAAAAAAATAAATTAAATTAATTTTAATAAACTCTTGGTATTAATGACTTATTCAACATTATGTTAAAATAGGATGAGGTTGTGCAAAACACTATAATGGGGGTTGTACCTTATTAAAAAAAGTATTACTTAATCAATTATTGAATGAAAAAAATCAACGTGATTTAATCAATAATAAATTTAAAAGTCAAATTTGATTCGTCACATAAAATTAATAAAATATAAAAAGATGATTTGAATAATTTGGCATATAAAAAAACTACTGAAAATTCTAAAATAAAAGATGAAACTATCTATCTCGATTTTTAATATCAATTACAAAAAAAAAAACCCCTAATAAAAAAAGAAGAGAAAAAATAAATTGCAGTTAGTGTTCACAGATTTGAAATCCCTAACCTAAAGTTTCCCTCTTTTGTATTTTTGGCTTTACCTTTATCTTCTTTACCTTTACCTTTACCACTGATTTGTTACCCTTCATTCTCTGTTTCTTCGCTATCACTCCACTTCAAGCTTTTGCTGTTTCTGTTCAGAGATCAATGCAGGTTTGCTTGACACCGTTCCTTTCCCCTTTTGCTTCCAACCTTTCTCTCCGCACAGCATGGTATGCGTGTTTCCCTTCAATCATATTTTCTTAATTCTTCTAAACTTACTAAAAAAGATATTTTTCGTACTCAACACCAACTTATTGATATTGGGTCACTCGTTACAGCTGTTCTATAGGGCTTGCACTTCCCGTGTATTCCACGTTTAAAGCTATTGAGAACAATGATCCGTGTCAGCAACAGAGATGGCTGTTGTATTGGGCAGGTTCTAATTATTCTTCAACCTGCATTTCCTTGTTAAAGATAATTAAATTTATCAGTTTTGAATTTTTTTTTGTTAGTATTATTTTTCTATTGATTTGATTGGCATTAGACTACTGGTGATGCATGCTACATTGTAGCCTTAACGATCTGTATGTTAAACTTATGAAAATTTTGTTACCATAGTATGATGTTATATCGTTGATATTTTTGGGTGATTGCTGATGAATTTGGATGAACATGTTTGAAGAATTCTCAACTTAGTGGGATAAGAGTAACTCCAGGCTATTACTTTTGCTCTTTTACAATCTGGGTTTGTTAATTTTGATGTGCTATTATAGATATTTACTTTGATGGACTTGTCTGCATGTATTGATACTGATCTCTCTTGTGTTTTTTTCAGCTTATGGATCTTTTAGTGCCGCGGAAATGTTTACTGAAAAGTTATTTTCCTGGTATGAACAAGTTCTCCATGGGTTTTATTGTTTTTAATTTATTGTTATGGTTTTTCATTTTTATTTTCATGGATACTTACCTCAGTGTCTATATCTGATTTTCATTGATAACAAAGTTATGTCTATGTTCTATTCATTTATCTTGTGATCCCAGTTGCCTGCTATTTATGATGTTCTGAAGGACTGAATCAATAGCCATAGATTTCAGTTATGATTTGTTTGTTTGCTTTGGCGTTTTACTTGAGGTATTATGATCTAACAAGGTTTGTTTTTGCCATATTTATTTAGGATTCCTTTCTATTATCATGTAAAGTTTGGATTTCTTCTTTGGCTACAACTTCCCACTCTCAATGTAAGCTTAACCAAACTGCTCAACTTATTCTCTTCCTGCTATGCCTTCTGAATTTTCTGTGTTAATAACCTTATCTTGGTTGCTTTGTTCTTCTATTGTTATTTTAAATTCTTAAGGGAAATTTCTTTTATTCTGTTCTTTTACTCCTTTTTCACTAGTGTTATAATAAATTTGTTCTCTATCAAACATAAGTAAATAATCAAAACCATATAAAACTTGTTGAACAGGGTGCAAGACAATTGTATTGTAGTCACTTGCGTCCATTCCTGTTGAAGCATCAAGCTAAAATGGATCTGATTGTCGAATTTGCGTATGGTTTATTGGTAAGAAGTTGTACATAGATTTCATTATTGCTGAAAATGCATTTTTTATCTTGTTTGAGAGTTATAAAGGTGCTTCTACCAAATTTGTCCACGGCATTTGGAATTCTTCCCCATTGTTCACGTTGCATATATAGCATATGTTATATCGCACATAAATTTATTATGCACAGGTGGGATTAACATAACAAATTCCCTCTTCTGTAAATAAAATAGGCATTATGTGGAAGCAAAAATAAGAGTAGAGAAGAATAACACCAACAAATTTAAGGTGAAAAACATTGTCATTGTGAGCTAGGAAAAACCTCGAGCTCCTAGTAGTGCAGTTTCACTATGAAAGTAGATATACAATTAGTATCTCTTTCTCTAGGGAATCAAAGAATCTTAGCCCCATCGGATGACTATCTCTTAATAACTCTTACCAAGTGTGGCGGAAATACAACTCTTATTCTCTCAAAGAAAATTTCAAAAACTACATCACTTTTTCTTTTCTCTTTCTTTGAGAAAGGATTCTTAATGGAATACAATGAAATGAAATACTCTCCCTATTTATAAGAGATGAAAAAATCCTTCATTCATGAAGAGACATGATTCTTCATGAAGAGACTTGATTCTTTATGAAAAGGTACTTTTCATGAGAAATGCTTCGTCAATTAAGGGAGCAATTCCAACATGTACTATTAGTCAAGATAGTTAAGATCGTAACGGTTAGATGTAGGATCTTACATACTATCTAGATAGTTTTTTTTTTTTTTTTTTATCATTCTTGGAGAAATGTATTGAGTTCAAATATAATTTTAATTAAAAATTAATGCAATGTAATTAAAATTTTATCTTTAACACCACCCAATTATAATTAATGTAATTAACGTTCAAAACAAATTCCAAATTCAATTTAAATCTAAGAGGCTTCTATGCTACACCATCAAACTCCTTGATTGAATCAGTTTCAATTCTTGTTAAAACAAAATTAAGGTACTTTTAATGCACATCTCTCATTTATTTTATTTTCTTGACAAATAATTTCTTAAAAAATATATTATATACACACACACACACATATATATATATATATATATATATATATATATATATATATATATATATATATATATATATATTAAAGAATCTACCATCTATGTTACTGTTCCACGTATGATTCTCTGAGCTCTTCACTGTCCTTGCTCTTAAAATTATAAATTCTTAAAAAGGTAATCTTATAATTGACTTCTGATCTTGCAGAATAAATTTATTAGTGATCACCAAATTGAATTGCAACTTGCAAGAGCTCTAGCAGTGAAGTTTTTAATGAGAGGTACGCATGTGAACTCCGTATATCTATATCTGCCGCCATTAAACTCTCCATTTCAGTTCCAATCTGTTCTAAAGGAAAGATAAGTCAACGGATTATCAGTGCTAGTTTAGACCGTTTAGTTTCCCTATTCTTTGTTATGGATACATTATATGTAGTAGGTATATAATATGTTGTCATTAGAATCTTGGGAATTTAATGCTATATGGCTATCAGACGTATGTATGTACTTATTTAAAGTATGTAATTTCACCTGCTTTTTTAATTCTATACCAATTAGCTTTTATTTACTGCGGCCGTAGTATACGAGCTTATGGTTTTCTTATATCGTCTCATGGATTGTTTTTTCTCAATTACGAAATACTTCAGCAGTATGTTATCAATTTTTCAGCTAAGAAGTCTGTATAGTCATTTGGTTATTTTCTGTATCAGGAACTCAGATGATTAGGGATCTCATTCATCCAATTTGGAGAAAGTCTAATCGCATTGAACCCCAAAAGAGGCAGGTTCAGGATTCAGAGTCAGAAGATTAATGCATTTTTTGTTACATATATTGGATTGAAATACGTTGGCTTTATGATTTGCATGTGAAAATTGTTTAGTTATATTTATTTTTTTGATTTCCACTCTCTGTTCATAGAAAATAGGCATATTTGATGTAAATACTGATTTTCACAGCATTTTTTGTCTTGGGAGTTAGGCCCACGTTTATGCTTGCTCACATGTAAGCATCCACCAACCATATTTATAATTTATGCATTTTGTGCTTTGAGTTTTGACAAAATTAATTGTGAATGTTTGAGGATTCATCATTCATCTATTATTGTGTGCTTGACTATGAAGGTTTGAACATCTGTGTCCCTTTGACAGATATGCAGAATCAGTTCCTCTTGCCATCACCTACAGTGTATTATATAATAGTACATGTTATAGATTAATTTACGCATCTATCTCAATCATAGTTAAAAGATTAATTTTATCAAAATTAGTGTAACTGTATTAATATTTTAAGGTAAAATATTTTATCTATTACTATTTTATCAAATTCATTAATATTTTATTTGGTTATTGGTAAAATATATATTTTTAAGGTAAAATAACGAGAATTTATTTTTGTATAGGTCTTGTTTTTTATATCATGTTAGCATATTTTAATGGGGAGATTTTATAAAATTTAGATATTAATTTTATGACCTATTAAATGACCAAACAATGGTTGAAGATGTTCTTAATTAACTTTTAAAGCATATAATAGACTTTTCTCCCTTTAAGTTTATTCAGAAGCTTACCAAACATAATATAGTTAATCTATTACTTCATGAAAGAAATACTAAAGGCAGTATCAAATTGTATTTGAATATATTTTTTCGAAAGTATTTAAAAATATTTTATTTTCCTACATATGTCTATTTTTCATTTGTTTTTTACAAAAAGAATCATCAGTTCAATTTTAAAATCCTACAATTATTTCCAAAATTCTTTTTGTTTTAGCATGCAAGATTTGTACGAATTTATTTTAAAGTCAAAGGATAAAATTAGAAAGGACTTTTACGCATAAGAACAAAATATAAAATTGGTTCCTTTATAGACTTGGCATTTATTTTTATTAATATTTTTCAGAGTTATAATTATAACAAACGATGTTATAATTGTAATAGGATAACGTGAATAATGTAAAGATAAATTGGAAACAATTTGTATGAAAAGAAAATCCGAATTAAATATTAACAATACATTTCACCTAACTATTCTTTCTGTCTATTCTGATATTAATTCTCATTAGTAGCTTTTTCTGTTAAAAGTAATTCGCGCTTTTTTGTGAAAGAAAATTCGTAGGATTACTTTGGTCCTTTATATTTGTTAATGTTTAATTTTTATGAAAAACTTAACTGATGATTTTAAATAGTTATATTTTTAATTATATCTTTTAAAAAACTTGAACAATTTTTTCCTTAAGGAATCAAAATCTAGTTTCAATCAACTAACACATATGAGACATGGCCAAAATTTTAGAAACAAAAAACAAAAACATGGTGAAGGTATTATTGGTGTAGTTTTTTTAAAACTAAAATTAAGTAGGGTTTTGCTTTTGCACTTATTTTAATTTAATAACCATTCAAGTCAACTTTGCGTTTTTGTTCTTCACTCGCGATTTGATACCTTCTCAATAATTTCATGAAAAAATTAAAAGTAAAATATTAGGGATGCGTGTAAGAAGAATCTGAGAAACTTGTTCACGATCATTCGCAGAGTTCAAAGGGAATGAATGCTTTTTCTCAGAACAAGATCAAAAACACCAACTTTGATCCTTCCCTTTAACCCCAAATAGGTATTATAAAGCCCAATAAGCATCTTCTTTCGGAGATAGAATGATTGGACGCAGAGACAGAGAGGGACCCTTGATGAGGATCAGCAGCACAAACTCTCTACGCAAATCAAGGGTCCTAACCGCGGTTGCAATTGGGGTCCTAATTGGATGCGTCTTCGCTTTCTTGTTCCCCAATGGCTTCTTCGTTTCGGACTCTGTCGCTGCTAATCGCCGCCTCTCTAACGCGGGATCCATGACCCAGGTTCCATTTTCGTCAAAGACTATAGCTTTTTGCTCTTTCCTACTGTTTCAGCTTTTGGGTCTCGTTGCAATGATCATTACTTATGTGATTGCCGTTGACTGGGAATTCCCAATGTTCTGACCAACTGCTTTTGGGTTGTTGTTGGATTGTGTTTGATCTTACTGATCCTGCTAGTTTTCGATCTATATGCCCTCATTGCTAAGCAATACACACTTGTTTCATCTTTTTAAGATTTGTGGATTTATACGGTGGTCAATTTTGGTTGTCAACTTTGATATGATAGTGACGTCTGTATTAATGTGTGCTTCTAAATGGTCTTTTTTGCCTACATTAGTATATCCTGAAGATCATGTGTGGTTGGTTTCTCTGCCTCGGATAAAGCAATCTCCTGGCTTAGATGCTAAACTGGAATTCTGTTTGTATGATGATTGGAATTTCGAGATGTAGCTGATATTGTTAAGTTTTTTCTCACGAGCTTAAGAGGGAATCTAGGCATAATGCACAAGTCTACCTACTATTCTTTTGGCTTGGTTTGAATAGGCAGAATCTGATGTTTCTTTGATTGGTTTACACGTGATTTATAGGATTGAATTTTAGCCTATGCACAAAGTCATTTTATCTTGCATAAGTATCTTTCTATATGAAATGTGCTAGTAGCAGACTCTGTAACACACTCTTTATCATTGGTTAAAATCTATTGAAAAGAAAATTGTAAGTAGGAATTGTAATTTTTGTAATTTCTAATGATCTTCGACCAATAGTTAAAGTGTGTTCAAAAGGATGTGTCTGATCCTGTGTGAAAGAAGAACCCTGTGGCATGACAGCAACATTTTTATTATGGATTTTGTTTGGCAGGAAAATTCAGCTGGATGTGAATCCTCAGATCGGGTGAACTTGTTGAAATCAGACTTTGTAGCGGTATCAGAGAAGAATGCTGAGCTGAAAAAACAGGTGAGGGAATTGACTGAAAGGCTTCGCCTTGCAGAGCAACGGGAAGACCAGGCTCAAAAGCAGGTCCTTACGCTAGGCAAACAGCACAAGGCTGGACCTTTTGGCACTGTAAAGGGAATGAGAACCAACCCTACTGTTGTTCCTGATGAGTCTGTGAACCCGAGATTGGGAAAGATATTAGAGAAAGTTGCAGTTAAACGAGAGCTTATAGTTGCACTGGCAAACACCAATGTGAAGGAGATGCTGGAGGTCTGGTTCGGCAGCATCAAGAGAGTTGGCATAACCAACTATCTAGTTGTTGCTTTGGACGATGAGATTGAAAAGTTTTGTGAATCAAATCAAGTGCCAGTGTACAAAAGAGATCCAGAGGATGGTGTTGATATAATTGGAAGAACTGGGAGTAACCATGCTGTATCTGCTCTTAAATTTCGTATTCTAAGAGAATTTTTGCAGCTGGGATACAGTGTTCTTCTATCAGATGTGGACATTGTATATTTGCAGAATCCATTTGATCATCTGTACCGGGATTCAGACGTGGAGTCCATGAGCGATGGTCACAATAACATGACAGCTTACGGCTTTAACGATGTGTTTGATGAACCTGCAATGGGGTGGGCTAGATATGCTCACACTATGAGGATATGGGTTTACAACTCTGGTTTCTTCTATATCAGACCAACAATCCCTTCCATTGAGCTTTTGGATCGCGTGGCAACACGGCTTTCGAAAGAGAAAGCATGGGACCAGGCTGTTTTCAATGAGGAACTGTTCTTCCCCTCACATCCTGGTTATGATGGCCTTCATGCTGCCAAAAGAACTATGGATATGTATCTGTTCATGAACAGCAAGGTTCTGTTCAAGACAGTGAGGAATGATGCTAACCTCAGCAAACTGAAGCCTGTGATTGTACACGTGAATTATCACCCCTATAAGCTTCCCCGAATGAAAGCCATTATTGAATACTACATTGATGGGAAGCAGGATGCTCTCAAACCTTTCCCTGATGGCTCAGATTGGTAACCTTGCTGCTGCTGTTGCTGAGAGTATAGTTTGTTCTTGTCAATTGTTCAGAACAGTTTTTTACAGTAGATTTCATTAGCTGCAAAGCATATGTGTAGGTAACAAATGATATCATTTTATGAGCACATTGAGTTATGCTTTTAGGCCCCATTCTGAGATGGTTCGTTTTTTTCTTCTTTCCTTTTTCTTCTATTCGGTTTAATGCTTGCTTTTGGTGGGGCTTACTTCAGATTTCTTCTGTAACATTTGTTGTATGCTAATTTGAAGTTTTTGTTGTTTTTGTCTCAGCCCCATACACACATTGGAAAATATATCCATGACAATGTCCATCACACTCATAACTCCATAAACAATTTACAAGTCAATGACAATAACAAAAACTATGAATTTTCTTCCTTAGCAATCTTTGCCGAGCAAGATACTAGAGTGGGAATAAACATGTTTCAAAAGGTTGAGACAAAATAATATAAGAAAAAGATAAAAGAAATGAGTGAAAAATTTGTTTAATTGAAAAAAAAATATTTTTATTTGCTATTAATAATTTTACTATTTTTGGTAATATTATTTATTTTTGTTATTATAATATTAAAAAAGACACATAATCAATAGTGTTTGTAATTTATTAGGGACATAAAAGATATATATTTTAACTAAAAATTTTAGGTAATATAATCGATTATATATGCAATTTAATCCATTCATAATTATTTTTGGTCGCGTCTTAACCCAGAAAATTCTCTTTGTAAAAGTTCATTCTTATTCTTTTTTTTTTTCTTCTTTTCTTTACATGTCTACTCACTAATCTATCTTTAGTTTCTTTACGCATCCATTCTCCATCTGTTTTCATTCTTTAATCCAAATCAAACTACATTCAAGAAATTTTAACCATAATTCAATGAAAAATTAACTAAGTCAATCACTAATAAAGTTGAACGGTTAAATATTAAGTAAACGACTAAATTTTATTTTTTAAAATTTGTAATCAAATTAAGTTCAATTTGAACAGTATCTTATTTTTACAAATCTAAGCCTTAACTTCAAGTACTCAAGCCATACTAATCCACTTAATTTACACCCTCAATAAAAATGAATAACCTGAAACTCTCTTTTCAAGGGAATTCCTAAATTACCATATATTTTGGTTCTTCTCTCCTCATGTTAGTATACTAACTATGGTTAGTAGTATTTCTGTCACATTAAATAATGTTTTAAGATAATTCCTTTCTCCTAATAATCTTTAGATTTTATTTATCATAAACACCTCTTAAGAAATTGAGAAGATTTGCATTAAAATGAATCATTTATTAGAAATTAAAAAAATCCTTTTCCGTCTCCTATTAGAAACCCAACTATTTTTTTACAATAGATTTCTAGTTGCCAAAAAGAACTTATGTAAATACTCGTTAACAGTAAACTTAAATTAACCAAGATATTTTCCTCCGGTCTATTCAAAAACTGAAATGTTAGGAACACCGTCTCTAATATCTTTTCTAAAAATATTTATTTATTAAAATCTATTATAAAATATAAAAGTGCAACTCTTCTTATTCGATGAGTCTACTTATAATTTTTGCATTTTTTATTAAATTTTAACTACGTAACAGGCTTGTCAAGAGAAATATGTCAACAAATAGGTGCAAAACTTCAGAATATTATCTTCAATACTGTAATATTATAATTATCCTGATATGTTTTATAACATTCTAATAGAAATATTTATCACACAATAACTTTTACTTTGATTGGAAAAAAAGACAGACAGTATTAAGTACTAAATCTAAGTTTTATCCTCTTATTTATTCTCTAGTACTTGTTAAAAATGCAGCGGATAAAAGCAAAGTAGAATAGGGGAGGAGAGGCACAATCACAAAACTTCATAACAAAGTCTCAATGTCATCCTAAAAAAGTGATCTCAATGTCAACCAAAAAAATTGGTAAGGAAAATGCTAACCATTGCCTTAAGAAGCTGGTTAGTAGGACCATAAATTATTATGTAAATGTTTCGAAAGCTACCAGATAAAAGCATTATAGTGTCCCTGTCATTTATTTAGGATTTAGTGATTTCTATAAGGAAAACCAAATATGACTTGTAATGTGAAAATGATAGATCTCAGATAAGTTGAAATTTGAATCCTCAAGTGTCATTTGAGTTTTGAATATCATCAGCATCTCACTCAGCAGACTGCATATTCAAAACTTCCATTACTGTTTCTTGACCAAACATCTTAACGAGTTCATCCTGTCCCCATAACACAACAGATCAGATGCTAAAGTTTGTGGCAAAAAATTAAAACACAACAAAGCAAGGAAGAAGTGGACAAAAGAAAAGGAATCAAGCTGTATATCACGTTTACTAGTTTAGATAAATTATGTTTATGTTTTAGTTTGTAGTGTATAAATAGTTAAATCTCTTCGGATTGCTTCAAAGCAAGAATGTAAAATGTGGCCATTCATTTTTTTCTTTTATAGGAATACAAGTACTTAGTCATTCAACTTAAAAATCTATGGTAACAGGTCAATAACTTGACAAATAAGGATTCAAATGGCATACCATTAAGGAATCGTTATTTTCTGTGAGCTTGTCATATTCAGCAGTAAGGTCATGAAGCTCTTTTCTGAGGGCAGCATTTTCGACATCTAGACTTCTAATGGAAGCATTTAGCCTTTCACGTTCCTTCTGCCAAGGTGAAACACACAAGTTATGGAAACCATTGTGACTTCAAGGAAATGACAGAGGTGTCAAGAAGGATGGTGAATGGTGTGATAAAAGTGAGAGTGAAGCAAAAGAAAAATTAGCACTTCCCTAATGGTATGTGAAACATATGATTTAGCTTTAAGCATCTGCCATAACATCACTCTTGATGAATTTAATGTATGTGAAATTAGCCCTACTTTCTTTATATGATATTGAGAAATTTTCATTGCAGTAGTTAAAAAGTCCTAGCATGCACAATTACAATGATCATTGAGGCCAACTTAAGAATAAACATGTTCTTTTGATTAACATATGACCTATAATGTATCAAAACAGCAGTAATAGGAATATTTTGTTCTTCTGTGAAAAAATTAATAAAATAGCTACACTTTTAGGAATCTATGATATCATACAAAACTTAAAGTGAGTTGTAGAGGTGACCTGAAAGCATGCATATTTTTTCCTATCATGCCACCATATTAATTATCTTAGATCTTTTCATACAATTGGTACCCTTTCATCTTCTTAGAACGAAGCTATCTTTTTAGTGTCTTTTAATAATGGTCGTTTTAACACACCTATTCTGTAGCTGCAGTCGTTGCATGAGCATGCGCAATGACTAGATAAGAGTGGAAGGGTATACCGAATTTCTCAAAAATCAATTTCAATGTATTTCTATTTTGTGTTTTTCCTTGTTAGTGTTCATGCTAAAAATTAAATTTCTAGACTACAATAACTACATGTGTATACTTTCTTTGACTCAAAACTCAATGCAACATGATGGAAAGGTGTAATGTGCAAATGCATGCCAGAAAATTGAAGTGCATTCATCATTATCCTGTCATCTCATAGTACTCTATAATTTGTGATATCTTTATTTTTGTATAATCAATTTAGAAGTTCGACACACCTGCTTAAGTTCCAGTATATAATTAGTATATGATAAATATGTTGTGTACCTTCATCTTAATCCTTGATCTCTTAGCTGATTTCTTCTTTGAATGCCTTCTTCTTTGTTCTTTTGCCTCATCACTTTCCTGTCAAAGTAAATGCAGGTCAGCAGGAAATAGTGGGCATCACTGACAATTAAATGCAAAACTATAACTAGGACAAGTATTTAACAAAGAAATTCATTTACATCTACATATAGGCTATATATAGAACAATAACTACAATTGTAGTAGCCTTTCATAACAATGGCCATAAGTGACTAGGAATGAGGTGCAGGAAGAACAAAACAATTCAAAAATTGAACAAAAAATTAGAAAGCCAATGTCCGATATCACTTACAATCAGGAAATCGTAATAAGAGCATTAATACTGCAGAAGCCCCTCCAACAAGCCACACAGGGTTGTGTAGATTTGATGATACTTATACTTAAATAAACCAGATCACAGAGATAATGTAGCTATAAGGGTATTTAACAAATTTAAAGATGGAAGAAATCAATGAGGTGAATTCAGGCAATGTATCTTTGGACCATTATAGCACCATTTGTAAACCAGTGATAGTTTGATATCATAATTAGATTCTCCTTTATGATACAGTTAAATTGTTTCGCATAAATTTCCTTCCAAGGTAATACTATAAACGGCCTATGCAAAAGATTTCTCTTGTTGGGAGAATAAAAAAAAGACTTTTTAGATTTTAAGGAATTTATAATCATGATCAGCTTGAAAATATCAACTTTAGATATTAGTATACGTTCAGCATATTAATCCAATAAAAATTTTAAGGTTCAGTTAGCTTATCTGTTAATTTCACTTTCCCTTTATCTATGGAATTCATTCAGATCCAGTTCCCTTTTCTAACATAGAAAGGTAACCGGAAAGCTAATATGTGATATAGCACTCAGAAAAATTCCGTACCTCCTTTGCAAGTTGGGGATTAGTGGCAGATAGTTTTGTAGTAAATTTCCGGTTCCGCTCAGTTGGATTTGCTTCAATACTTGTTTTGTCTTGAATAGAATTATAATTTTCAATACTAGTCACATTGTTTGCACCTCCCCCTGATCAAATGTCTCAGATCATAAGACAGTGATTTTTCATCTTTATATATCAAATCTCAAATTGATGAAGTTAGAAAATACCATTTCCGGTTGTCATACTGGATTGTTTTTGAGTAGTTGATGGGATATCCTTCAGCTGAAAGAAACCAAGATTATAACCATTATGAACTATGAAGGTGAAAACATTGTTAAATAAGATGGTCAGATAAGATAATTTCGTAAGTGTTTCTTCGATACTTTTTCATTTAACAATTTAAGCTTATATGACTTGTTGAGTTTTTTCATGTGAATTGGTGAAAGAAAAATAAAAGGAAAAAACAATGAATTGTTAAATTGTCTGATTCAAATCGATAATAAACTTAAGTAGTTCTTCCTCAAACATGTCTACAATCATCAAATATCTTACCTGAACTCCCTCTGCTTCTTAGAAATTAGAATTGACAATCCATGACCATACAAAGTATATTAATTAGAGCAACTGCATATGTATATTTTCTTGTAGATAACTTAAACTTCAAACTCAATGTGACATGATGAAAAGGTGTAATGTGCAAATTCATGCCAGAAAATTCAGTCACATTTATCATTGTTGCCTCATGCACTCTTTGTAATTCTTAATATCTTTATTTTATTCATAATCAATTTAGAAGTTTGAGACACATGCTTAACGGGCCAGTGTATATCTACTGTACGATAAATGTGCATGTATACCTTCATGATCTTCAACTTTGGTCTCTTAGATGATTTATTCATCGCCTTCCTTTTCCTTTGTTCTTTTGTATCATCACTTTCCTGTCAAAGTAAAAAAGAGCTCAGCAGTAGGCATCCCTAAGAATTAAAAGGAGAAACCATACCATGGCAAGTATTTATCAAAGAAATTCATGTTCACAGTAGTACACATTTCCATAGTCTATAGATAATACAATAACTATGATAGTGGTAGATTTTCATCAGAATGGCCTTAAGTGACAAGGAATGAGGTGCAGGCAAAGCAAATCCAATGCAAAATTGAACACAAGTTTACAAAGTATAAACTTGCAATCAGAAAACAATGATATTCCCTTACACAACAAGCCACACAGGGTGGCATGTAAATTTGATGATACTTGAATAAACCAGACCATATAAATGGTGAAGCTATAAAGGAATTTAACAAATTTAAATATGGAAGAAAACAATGAGGTGAATCTTAGCAATGTAACTTCGGACCATCATAGCATGCAATTGTAAACTAATGGTAGTTTAATACCATAACTAGATTCTCCTTTTTTATTCAGTACAGTTAAATTGGTAAGTACATATTTCCTGTAATATTATAAATGTTGTGTGCGAAAGTTTTTTCTTTTTGGGAGAACATTAAAAAAAAAAAACTTCTTAGATTTTAACGAATTTATAATATATATCTATGGTTGGATAAGGAGCTAGTCAATGTCATTATGTTTTCCTTTTGGTTGCTTTCTGTTTCAACATGAACCTTAGACCTTTGCAACTAGCACTTAGTCATAAGCACAAGCAGATCAATTTTAGATATACAAATAAGTAACATATTAATCCAATGGGAAATTTTACATTTATTCAGAACATTAGCTCCCTTTCCTAAAGGTTAACCCTAAAGCTAACATTTGACATAAAACTCAGAAAAGTTTAGTACCTCTTTTTCAAGTAGAGGATTAGCGGCAGATGGATTGGGGTGTATATGCAAATTCTGATTCAGGCCAGTTGGATTTGCTTCAAACTTATCTGTTTCAATATTTGTATTTTCATCATCAGCATTGCTATTTTCAGTATGAGTCACACTCTTGGCACCTCCCACTGATCAAATCTAAGTTCATCAAACTTGAATTTTCTTTTATATTACATCACAAATTGATTAACATCAAACATACCAGTTCCAGGCATCATCCTGGATTGCTGTGGCCTTGAAAGAATATCCTGCAGCTGAAAGGACCAAATCTTATAAGCATTTTGAACTATATTTCTAGAACATTTACATGTCTCTAATGTCTTATTAAATTACTGGTGTTTATGAGTTCTAAATATAAATGGTGACAAAAAGGATATTACATTGAAAAAACAAGGTTATCTTGAGTCAGGAAGTAAATCATGAGTCGCCAAGCTAATTTTTGAATGTTGAATCATATTTTATACCGAATTGTAATATGCAAAAAAAGAAAATGACTTTAACATATATCATGCAGAAAAATAAAATAGTGTTCAATGTAAAAATTTTAAACTAGTAATAGATGAAACAACTTAATCATATTGTCACCTCATGTAATCTTTGTAATTCTTGATATCTTTATATTATCTATATAAAATTTGGAAGTTCAAGACACCCGCTAAACATGCCAGTATATATTTAGTATATGATAAATATGCATTGTATACCTTCATGCTTTTCATGCTTGAGATCTTGGATGATGTTTGCTCTGCCTTTCTTTTTCTTTGTTCTTTTGTATAGTTACTTTCCTGTCAACGTAAATGCAGTTTAGCTGGAAATAGTAGACATCACTAACAATTAAATGGAGCAACCTTAATAAGCATTTACTTTCTGAAAAGTGCTATCAAAGAAATTCATTTTTTCTTATTCTTCTTACATTGCGAAGATGTATATGAACCTTTGTTGATCCACCATCACTCCTTCTATCATTGACTAAAACAGTTGTTTCCTTGCTTTCACTAGGCACACTGTGCACAAACAATTTGAAAATTACGTTTGGAAAAATGCAATGGTGATATTCACCAGCAGAACAAACGTACCTCCTTGTTGGTCCTTTCAAGTTGATTCCTTGAATTGAAGGCCTGGTTCCTTGGATTGAAGGCCTTCTTTCATTTTCTCTGGCTCTGGGAGTTACGTTACTTGTAGGTTGTAAGATCTTGCTAGAATGGTTCTTGAAATGCATGTTGTTTCCAGCATAAGTCCTTTGGATTGTATTAGCAGAAGCTAATAGAGAACTCTGGCCAACCTGCAAAAGGAGGTTGTGTCATATGGCTTTGTGAATATACAAACACATTCATCATGGAAGTTTCCCTAGGAGGAAGAATCATGCATTAACTGCACCCCAACCTCACTCTCCATAAAAGAATATGTACATTCCATAAAATCTGAAGCAACTGGCCAATTCAATTTAATAAGAAAAAATGAAGTAAGAAACTAAATAAACTTATCAAATGACTGAGGAATTAGAGTTACCCTTGATGCCATCACAGGATAATTGGAGAACGACCTATTTTGATATAGAGAGCCATATTGAATTGGCCTATTCCACATCTGGATCAAACAAGATATAAGAAGAAAACAAGACATGTGAGTAGTGCCTTCACCATAATCAAAGCACAGAATCGGCTATAATATGCATGAATACGTATATTACTACCTGATTTCCGAACCATGGGGATGGGGAATAAAAGTGAGGACTAGATGGAGTTAAACTGGAAGTTGGAGTAAACCCAAATTTACGAAAAGTTGAAGCCTAGTTAAAAATGATGATAGTGTCAGCCGTTTGTTTCCAACAAGAATAAGTATAAAATGTCAAAAAAATAAAACACTGATACCTGAGGAGTAGACCAAGGAATTTGGCGTCTGGGAAGGTTTGGTATTTCCTGTTAGAAAAAGAAAATTTGGTTAAAACAAGAGAATGCATATATCAGGGTCTCAGAAGATTGCAGAAACAAAAATTTAAAAACAGAAGATTGCAGAATATATATATATCATGTTTGCTTACATTCTTTGGGAGATAACTTCTGTCATCACGCCCTGCAACTGCCTTGTTTGTCTCCTTCATGGTCATCACGAATGAACTTAGTACCTGATGTAAAGAACCAACTGCTTTTAGATCAAATGCCCCTTGAACAAGAGATGAATAGCAGAAAGAAAAAAAAAAAAAAGCCAAGGAAAAAAAAGGTGAACATCTTTATCTGAAACTATGGCTTGTTTTGAATCCAGATATTATTTGAGAACAAAATCACTGGTTTTCTTTGTATTTGTTTCTCTTAGAAAAAGTTAGGACTAATCTGACTAATTTGTGGATTATTGTTTATATGTCCTATCACTGAAACAAGGAGACTAAATAGAAGTGAGAAAAAATTCAAAGTGACTAATTTGTGGTTCAAGGCCACAAGAATGAATCTTGTACAGACAGAAATTCCACTAAAAACAAAAACTGAGTTTACACAGTTTAAGAAGAAAAGGAAAAGATCTTTCAACATCCTAAGCCAACCCCATTAGAAGTATCATAAATTTCACCAGAAACGGAAATTCAGTTTACATAATTTGCTTTGAGTTATCTGTTTTTATTTGTGTACATCTGCTATGAGGAGGTGAAAACACAAATGATAAACCAAAAACTAACATCCAGAACAGAAAACATAACTGAAAGAATAAGGTTGATTGAAGAGAATGAAACACAGAAAACCGAGTTCATGTCATTTGTGAGACAAGTTTAAACCAATATGAATAAACATGTGCTGTGTCTGCATCAAAAATCAGAGAGAGGAAAAGAAGAGGACAAACCTGTGAATGTGGCGCCAAAACAAGTGTTTATGAAACTTTATGAAGATTATGCATGCCGGTTCTTATATACACAAATATATATATATATATATATATATATATATATATATATATATATATAT